>Ga0209191_1000267_pt1 | contig 41388 bp, 53 predicted proteins | sample S_130626_EF_Meta_FD_187320 | JGI IMG/M metagenome (GOLD analysis project Ga0209191, IMG submission 187320) | Freshwater microbial communities from Lake Simoncouche, Canada to study carbon cycling - S_130626_EF_MetaG (SPAdes) (version 2) | ecosystem: Environmental > Aquatic > Freshwater > Lake ...
CCGCTTCGCTACCTGCAAACGACTCAGCATCAATAGATTCCTTTTACCGTGGTGGACCTTTTTCCGGGCGAATCCAGCAAACGCGACAATGAACACGATAGCACAGGTAAGGGTGGGACATGGAATTCGGAGCATTTCCCTTTTTGACGACACGTCATCTTGGAGCATACGGCCCCCGCACCCCTCACCCTCCGAAATCCCCTTACCACCCTGTCCACCCATTCCCCAATTCGCGCCAATCGTCCAAAAATAAACCCCTGCGCCGGGCAAGGGTCGGGCAGGGGTCGGTAATAGGTCTAGCGGGGTGCGGGGCCCGCTGCGTTATGCTTAACGCGCCACAGGCCCATAGCTCGCAGCCAGAGAGATTATCACATCGCGCAAGGCAGGCACCCGTTCGGCATGTTTAGCCAGCAATTTGAGAGCGCCCTCGACATTGTGAGGCCTCGACGTCTCATCCTCGCGCACCACCAATGATTCGGCTTTCACAATGTGCACGAAATCCTCAGCCCCCTCCGGTATCTGATCCTTGAGCCATGCAGCCAAAGAGTCTGCGCGATCCTCCTCCCGTATTCCCTTGATCAGCTTGGAAAAAACCTTCGGCCCCACAACCCTTTCACCGGACGCCATCTTTGAAATATCCGGTGCATGGACACCGCTCCCCTGGGCAATCTTTGAAATCTGATAGAATTTGTATTCCAACAGGTAGCGAAGAAAGGTCGGGAAGTGTAGGTGAATTGTTTTCATAAATTTCTTAGTATTCCTGCCACGCATTAGTTGAAACGCAACTTTTTTTTATTGCATCTTTGCATCTTTGCTATTTCCTAGTCTTCATGCCAACTCCGACTGAAAACATAACGTCCATCCCCGAGTCCCAATCCGTGATCTCTGCCGTTTTTTTGAGCATACGTAATTACTGCAAGGCGCTCCGCAGTGGCCCCGCTACCAGCCCAGAGGCCGCTGAACAGTATGCCCGCATCGAAGCCGAGTTCGAGCATCGCGAAAGGGAGGTCGCAGGCAAGTGACCCGCACCGCACCGCCTCGCGCGCAAGCCCTCTACATCTGCTGCCATTGTCTTCGTCAGGTCCCCGCCCATCGGCTGACCTTCACCATCAAAGACCAGCTCGGATACTACTGCGGCCAGTGCAGGCGGAACCTCAAAACCCTTACACGTAAGGAAACATGGGCTCCTCCACCGAACACCAGATCCGCAGAGCGGAAATGCAGCGCCGCGCCTCCGCCGAATACACCACCTGGGTAGCATCCCAGCCACCGGCAGAACGCGCCAAGCTCAAAAACCTCGGCCTTGATCGCCCCCCCGAAGACACCTTTGAAGTCTCCGGCCACAGCCCCTTTGAAGTCGGAGACGCCGCCGAGAGCCACCACTGCCGCACCGAGCTCGACATCGCCGCCGCCCTCGACACTCCCGCCGAGCTACTCGCCGAAACCTACCGGCTCACCCTCCCACAAGCCACAGGGCTCCTTGGTTGGTGCAAGGAGCAGATCGCCAGCGCCATCCGCTCCCATGAGGCCCACCTCCTCCAGGTCATCGTCGGCGGACTACTCGCCGCAAAGAACCCCAAGCTCTCCGCCGCTGGCCTCGCCTTCGCCTCCGGCCTAGATGCCCTCAACGGCCTCGGCTGCCAGTCCGAATACGCCCGCGCCAACCACGTCTCCCGCGCCGCCGTCTCCAAGATCGTCATCGCTTGGCAACGCGCTCTCGGCCTCCGCAAAAGCGCCCACCAGAAAAGCGAACGCGCCTGCACCATCTACTCCAACGTCGCCACCGCCAACCACTGGCGCAACCGCAAAGCCTCCGCCACCGAACTCCTCCGCCGCCTCAATCAAAAAGTCGCCACCAACTCATGAGCACCTCACTCCTCCAGCTTCCCGCCGCCGCCGTCACCGTCACCTCCCACGGCATCCGCATCGATGGAACCATCACCCTTGAAGAGTGGAAGCAACTCCTCGGCAGCCTCCAATCCATTCGCAACGCCTACCACTGCGCCCTCGCCGACACCATCACCTACGGCCAAAAGCACTTCGGAAACGAAACCGTCTCCGAGACCATCCAGCAAATGGAATTCGACATGGCAGACGCCACCAAGGCCATCGCCATCGGCACCCTCACCTACGACTTCCGCCAAAAGCACCCCCTCACCAGCGAGCACTACCACGTCCTCTCCACCCTCGCCGAAGATCCCGCCGCCCAGACCAAGTGGGCCGGGCTCGCCCAAAAGGAAAACCTCACCGCCTTAGAGCTCAAGCGATCCATCGAAAAAGGCAGCCTCATCCGCACCGCAGACATCCAGCGCCTCTCCGGCCACGGCACCGGCATCGCCACCGTCCAAGGCGTCGTCTTCCAGTTCAATGCTTGGCAGCGGAAACTCGGCGGCACCCAGGCCGCCCTCCAGCTTCCCATCCAAGAACGCTCAGACCTCCTCGACCAACTCCGCCCCATGGTCGAACTCGCCGCCGCCCTCGAATCTTCCCTCTCGTGAAATACAGCATCTCCATCGACCGCCTTCAAGCCCAGCCCCACCCGCCGCGCCCGCCGATAGCCAATCACTGATCACCGATCACCGATCCCCTCTCCCATGAACCAATTCGGAAAATTCCCCGCAGACGTCATCTGCGCCCTTCACCCACTCTTCCGTGGCCTCACCTGGGTCGCCGCCGCCCTCTCCAATGACGACACCCGCGGGGCCATCTGCTGCATCCACATCGAGCAAACTGGCCTCACTTGGAACCTCGTCGCCACCGATGGAAAGCGCATGCACATCCATGAGTTTGATCCCGGCATGTTCAGTGACGACATCGACCTCCTCCCCGCCGGTCTCTACGAAGTCGTCGCCAAGACCGCCAAGCACATCGTCGTCGTTCAAAACACCGACTTCTCCACCTACCCGGACTGGCGCGCCATCGTCCCCAGCCACACCCCCACCTTCGAGCACACCCTCAACACCAAGACCCTCTCCCGCATCGGCATCGCCACCGGCATACTCCTCGCCATCGACTTCACCGCCGACGCCTGCGCCTTCGGCTGCGGCCGGAAAAAAGGTGACTCCGCCCTCATCACCTACGGCCCCGGCCCTGACAAAACCGGACCCTTCCTCATCACCCACGAACTTGGCAAAGCCATCCTCATGCCCATGAAAATGGCCGACGACGACGAGAATACCACCACTCCCAAGGACGACGTCGAAGCCACCCCTCACATTCCCGGCTTCATCCCTGAAAAGCAGTCCCCAGACGAAGCTCAATAGAAATCCTAACAACCCTTACGCGTAAGGCTCCATGAACCACGTCATCATCATCCCCGCAGTCCTCTCCTCCAAGGCCGCCTACGACTACGTCACCGAGGCCGTCTTCCACGGACTCTTGGAACATCATAGCGACATCCTCAAACCCGTTAGAACAGTCAAGCGCGGAGACGCCTACTATCGCCGAGTGGACATCGACGCCGCCCTCGAAATAGCCCTCCACTCCGGCACCCTCATCTACAAAGAGCAAACCAGAACCTGCATCCCCATCAAGCGCAAGAACCGACTTCGCTTCAAAGCAGACCCACAGGGCTTACCCGGCTAGGACTGAAACCCACATAGTGCTCCTCGGTCACCGCCACCGTATCTCCTAACAACGCCGCGATCTCCACCATCGGCACTCCCTTCATCGCCAAATGAGTCCCGAAAGAATGCCTCAGAATATGGTAATTAAGTTTCCGCACCCCCGCCCGGCGCGCCAGTCCTGCCAACCCCTTCTTCGCATCAAAGCGTTTCGAGTTTCCGTCCTGCGCCGGCCACAGCGGCTTTTGCGGAGCCAGCATAAAAGGCTCACGCATCCCGTATCCTCTCAACCACTCCAACAAACGGGGGGCCAGGGGAATCACCCGCTTGCGCTTCCCCTTCGCACTCCACATCCCTCGCGTCTTCCCCGCATCGTTGAACACGATCTCCGTATCCTGCACCGTCACCGTTCCACGGCTCCAATCATCGGAAACCCACAACCACTTCCGCGTCATCGCGAGCATTTCCCCGTCGCGCATTCCCGTAAAAAATCCGAACCACACGATGAACTGCACCTCCTCACTTGTCTCCTCCGCCTGCGCCCCAGCCAGCAGCAACTCCCTCTCATCGAGGCCAAGGAACTCCTGCACCCGCGTACTCTTCACCGCCACTTGCCGCCGACCCACCCTCTTCATCGGGTCGCCCCTCAGATAGCCAGCATCACCCGCCCACTTCACAAAGGCCTTAAGCACGATCGTGTAGCTCTTCAACGAGGACGGACTCAGCCCCTTCTCCTTCTTCACCTTCCCGCCGCCGAACTCCCGCAAATGATCCCGCCAATCCCGCACCGTCTCGGCCGTGATCTCACTCACCCGCACGTTCCCCACGATCTCCCGGAATCCATTGAGCACCACCTCGCGCTGCAACCGGGTCGATTTCTCATCCTCGCCCTTCTCGCGGTAGTAAATCGGCAGCACCTCCTCCAGCGTCCCCTTTCGAGCCGCCGCCAGTATCCGGGCATCCCCGGCCAACTCGCGCACCTTCCCAATCGCCTTCACCAGATCCTGGGTCTCCAGAGCCGCCGCCCTCGGCCGCGCCGATCCATTCTCCGGAGTCGGCGGTTGGTAATAGAACCACCCGCGCTTCTGATACAGCCCCTTGATTCCGAACTTCGCCATGGTCCCTACCCGGTAGCAAATCCGGGTAGCAATTAAACGACAAATTGTGCGGAAACTAAGAAAAAGACTCAAAAACACCATGCACGCAAAAAACCGATTGACCAACCAACCCGGACTGCTATCACTGCGCCGGGCCGTAAGAAAGCCTACTCCCGCAAGGAGTTACGGAGCAGCCGGCACCCGCCGACAGCCACCCGCCTCGGTAGCTCAGTTGGTAGAGCAGTTGACTCTTAATCATGAGTCCCGCCAGCAGAAAACCTTATGCAGCAAGGCATCGCCGGGGATGGTAGCAATTCGGGGTAGCAAAATCCCCCAATCAGCCCCGCTTCTGGCTCATTCTCGCCCGGGCTTTTTGCGCCCTGATCGGGCAGAACCCCTCATTTTTAGCATGCCCGCCATGCTGTTGGAAAGGAGTCAGCCATGACTCAGTGGACTGAACTACTCGCCTACTCGCTCTGCATTGCGGGGGTAGGGGGCGCATGGGCCACATGGTTCTTTCACCGCTTCACCGCCCCAAAGATCGCCGCGCGCGCGCGCCAATTCCTGCGCGCCGAATACATCGATGCCGCCAAGTTTGTCGCCCGCAGCGATCTCCAGGCCATCCCCGTCCCCGCCATCGCCTACGGAGGACCCATGGACGGGCACCAGTTCGACATCCCGCCGCACATCGTTCGCGTCGTCTTCAATGACGAAAGCAGCTCCACCCGTGCCCACTACGCCCTCGCCTTCACCGGTGATCCTCGGAAGGGCCGCGTCTTTACCTTTGTCCAGCCATGAAACGAGAGCTCGGCACCGTCACCACCTTCGTCACCGACCTTTGGGCCATTGCCGCATCCGGCCTCCATCTACCGGCGGAAAAAGTCAACGCGCTGCGCTGCCAGCTCTACCGCTCGATCTCTCAGGAAATGCAATGGCGCATCGATGAAAACGTCTGCGCCTACGATGCCGACTACGACACCCGCGTCACCTGGGCCCGCCAGTTCCTCCACTCCCAAGAGGACTCCCGCCGCACCATCGACCCTGCCACCGCCGCGTGCGCGGAGTTCCTCATCAGCTCCACCCCACGCATCCCCTCGCACAAAGAACGTGCCGCAGGGGAGCCCGCCGCCGCCTGATCACTCCCACCCTTACGCGTAAGGCCCTCCCATGACTCACGATATTCCACGCATCCTTGCCGGTCTCCCAGACCTCGCCGCCATGATGGCTGCCGATGGCCACGAGACCCGCCGTCTCGGCAGCGGCCTATTTCTCTGCTGTCCCTTCCATGAAGAGAAGAGCCCCTCCTGCAAGATCGATCCGGACACCGACAAGTTCCACTGCTTCGGATGCTCGGTCCGTGGCGATCGCATCGACTACTTCTCCCGCAGCCGCGGCCTCACCCTCAATGACGCCCTGCCCATCCTCGCGGAAATGGCCCGCGTCGGCATTGATCCTTCCGGCACCGTCCCGCGTGAAGTCCGAAAACCCAAGCCCACCCCTGCCGCCCTACGCCCTCTCACCGGCGAAGGACTGGACGAGTGGCACCAGGCCACCACCCGTCTCGCCACCTCTCCGCATGCCGTTTCCCGCATTGCGGCGTGGCGGGGATTCTCCGAGGACGTCGTTCGCTGGGCAGCCACCGACGGGCTCATGGGCCTTCACCCGTGGTCCGGCATCCAGCGCGAGGCCTTCCTCGTCGAAATGGCGGGCGATGAAGACGGCACCCGCGTCCCCGTCTCCATCCATGTCCGCCTCGGCCCCTTCACCCGGGGGAATGACCACAGGAAAGCCTCATGGCGATTCATCCCCAAAGGCTGCGGATCCTGGCCCTTCGTCGTCGGGAATCTCCACACCGCCCAGCACATCTTCATTCTGGAGGGCCAGTGGGACGGACTTGCCCTGATCGACCTCATGGGCTGGCACCGGAAGTGGCCGGAGGGTGTCGCCGTCGTCGGCCTTCGCGGAGCCACCTCCACCGCGAAGTTCCTCCTTCACGCCATCCACCCCAAGGCCATCGCCTTCGTCTTCTCGGATGCGGATGGCGCTGGTGCCCGCTGGTTCGAGGAGGACGGCTTCCTTGATCGCCTCCACACCCGCGTCCGCCGCGTCCACGCCTTCTGGCCCTCCACCACCGGCCTCGACTTCAATGACCTCTGGAAGGACCGGCTCATCACCCGCGAGATCCTTCTCACTTTCCTGCTGCCGAAAATGGCCAGTCGCCGGGATAAGCCCGGACCCACCTTCCTCCGTTGGTGCCGCACCCAGCTTTCCGGCACCCACGCCACTGCGGCCGCCATCGTCATCGGGGACAAGTCTCGACCTAAGGGCCGCAGGCCCGTCGCCGTCTGGAAACGCCACTGGAACAAGCGCTGCCACGATCCCGGACTCATCCAGTCCCTCGTTGATGCCTTCTCCGCCTATCGCCTTTCCTGCCGCTCCTGACCTGCACCTGCATGCCTCCCAAACACAAAAAGCCCCTCACCGAGAAACTAACAGGCCCAGCCGCCGCGAGGTACGGTGCCCTCCCCAAAGTGCCTCTCCCTGGCGACAACGAACTTCAAATTTCATGGAACCAATCCGTTGCCACCATTCTCAAAGATAAGGGTCTCTACCGCCGCGACATCGTCCCCGTCTATCCCGCAGAAAGCAAGCTGCTAGAAATGAAGGCCACCAACTTCATCGCGTGGAGCCAGCAATTCTTCGTCCCCTACAAGGTCCGCATCGATCGCAACGGTGACCCCTTTGAGGTTCTCCGGGACATGACCAAGGCCACTGCTGAAATCACTCTCCAGTCCCACGGCTTCATCATGGAGCTCCCTCCCATCCAGCGCATCTACCCCTCGCCCGTCCCCATCATCAACGACGTCGGCGCGCTCATCCTTTGCACCCCCGGCTACGATCCCAGCAGCGGCACCTTCGTCTTCGAGGGGGGCATCACCAAGATCCCCGAACAGGAAGCCCCAAACAAGTCCGACCTCATCGGCTCCGATGGCTACTTCGACGACACCCTTTCCCTCACCGATGCCGTCTGGTTCCTCTACGAGCTCCACCGCGAGTTCCCCTTCTCCGATTGGGGCCCATGGCACACCCCCACCGAGGACAGCCACTTCTGGAAGGAAACCGAGGATGGAAAGCCCCCGCAGGTCCGGCTCTCCCGCTCCCTCGCCGTCCAGATCGGCGGCATGCTCTCACTCTTCGCCGGGGGCTGTGTCCCCTCCTCCAGCTCCCGCCTTGGCTTCGTCATGAATGCCTCCTCCCAGCGATCCGGGAAGACCCTGCTCGCCAAAATCATGGCCAGCCCCGTCCACGGAAAGTTTCGCGGCATGGCCTGGCGCGACAACGAGGAAGACATGATCAAGATCCTCGATTCAGAGACCCTCGCCGCCTCTCCCTACATCTGCTTCGACAACGTCCGCTCCGTCGTCAAATCCGCCCCGCTGGAGGGCTACATGACCGTCGCCATGCACACCGGCCGCATCCTCGGCCGCACCGAAATGTTCACTGCTGAGAATAACTCAGTGATCATCGTCACCGGGAACAATCTCCATGTCGATACCGACATGGCCCACCGCACCCTCATCATCGACCTCTACGTCGAAGAGGCCGACATCCAATCCCGGAAGGTCGAGCACCCCATCAGTGACTACTGGCTTGGGAAGCTCGAAAACCGCCGCCGCATCCTCTCCGCCCTCTGGGCCATCGTCCGTCATTGGGATGCTGCAGGCCGCCCCGCTGCATCAGGGAATGTCCGCAACGGATTTGAAGACTGGTGCAGCATCATCGGCGGCATGGTCGAGTTCGCTGGCTTTGGAGACATGCTTGCCAAGGCCATTCTCGAAAACGCCGGTGACGACGAAGACAACGACATCAACGCCCTCGTCACTCACCTCGCCGCCTCCACCTCCACCGAGTTCACCTTCCAAGAGATCGTCCACACCGCTTGGGAGAACGGACTCTTCCCCTGGTGCATGCACGGTCGCGAGGAGTCCATGACCCTAAAGGAAGGATGGTCCTCCGTCGTCTCTCTGAAGCTCGATGGAAAGAACAACAGCCGCTTCGGCTACATCCTTGCCCGCCACACCAAGGGCGAGCGCGGCGGCATCTTCACCATCCGCCTCCCGGACGGCTCCCTCGTCAAACACAAGTTCCTCTCCAAAGGCAAAGGCCGCCACAAACGATTCCACCTCAAGCCCCACGGCATCATCAACCAAACCAAGTGAGCCCTTACGCATAAGGGCCTCTTCCCGAAAACTGAACGCTCAAGAAAAGCCGACCACATCAGCGCCATGAAACTCCCGATTCTCAAAACAGAACTGCCCGCTGATGCGGGTCGGCTTCTTCGCCTTGTTCAGCGTCTTTTTGTGGCGCGGGCGCACATGGCCCCGCACCAGAAAGAACGCGACAACGGCAAGCTGATCCTTGAATGCTGCGAAGTCATGGGTGGCGCGGTGCTATCCATCGCGCACGTCGAAGCGTGTCTTGAAGACGGCGCGAAGATCGTCAAGCAAGACGGAGAATGGTGGCTATTTGCAAAGGATGGCAACGGCATCAAGGGCCGCGCCCGACTGGAAGACCTGCTGCTCGATCTTCCTCCGCTGAACGCAAAAGGTGACTCACAGCCCCCGACGAAAGACTAATCTATGACAACCAACACTGAAAAACCAAACGAGTCCAAGGTGGAGGAAATCATCGCAACACTCTGGACTATCCTGTGGGCAATCCTGTTCGTGAATCACGCGCCTGAGTGGATGCTGTGGATCAGCGGACTAAAGGCAATAGGCGACCACCTGTGCGCCGTGCGGTATGCAATCCGCGAAATCCGTAGCGAGAACACTTCAAACTAAACACTTCTTCCATGACCTACTTCATCTGCGACATCGAAACCCTCGGCACCAAACCGCGCTCCGTCATCACCGAGATCGGCGGCTTCTTCTTCCGTGAAGACCCCGACGCCCGCGACGGCTACACCCAGATCGGGAACGCCATCTGGTGCCATATCTCCATCCTCTCCTGCTTGGAGCACCGGCTCCTCATCGATGAGGACACCGTCCTTCACCGCTCCAAGAACGGCACCCTACCCGCATGGGATCATGGCTACAAGCTGCCCGACGCCATCGCCACCTTTAACAACTACCTCGCCGACGAAGTCCGCGAACACCGCATCGACACCCGTGATCTCACCGCCATCACCTGGGGCCTCGACTTTGACTTCCCGCTCATCCGCTCCGCAGCCGCCGCAGTGCACATCCCCCTGCACCAGCCGTGGCACTATGGAAATCAACTCTGCGCCCGCTCCATCTGGAAACAAGCCTTCGGCAAAGAGCGCGCCCCGACTCGCACCCACTACGCCCTCCAAGACTGCCTCGATGAAGCCCGCGACTTCTGCAAGGCCCGCACCTATCTCCGCCACGCCCTCGGGCACGCCTATCCTACCACCCACTGACACCACCATGACCACCGACCAACGAGACTCCACCCTCATCGAGGCCATCACCTATGGCATGATCGATGAAAAGCTCTCCCCCATCCAGCTCCTCATCCTCGCCGCCTGCGCCCGCACCCCCGGCCTCACCTACTCGGAGATCAACAGGCGCGGACCCGGCCAGATCAGCCTCACCACCGTCGGCCTCCTCAAGGAAAAGGGAATCCTCACCACTGGAGATCCACACCCCGGCTTCAAGTTCAGCCGCACCAACAGCACCGGCTACTACTGCACCCCGGAAGGAATCCAAGTCCTCCGCCGCATCGCCAAGTCCGCCATGACCCAACTCAGCACCCCCGCCAAGTCCTCCTAACTCTCCCCTTCCCTGAAAACTGAAAACTTCCAACTGAACACTCCCCTACCATGGCTAATCTAAACAAAGTCCTCCTCATCGGAAACCTCACCCGGGATCCAGAACTCCGCTACACCCCGCGCGGCACCGCCGTCGCCGACATATCACTCGCCATCAACCGAGTCTGGCACGACGACGCCAAGCAAAAGCAGGAAGAAACCATCTTCGTCGATGTCACCCTCTGGGGGAAACAGGCCGAGATTGCCCAGCAATACCTCGTCAAGGGCCGCGGCTGCTTCGTCGAAGGCCGCCTCACCATGGACACCTGGGAAGACAAGACCACCGGCCAGAAGCGCACCAAGCTCAAGGTCGTCGCCGAGAGCCTCCAGTTCCTCCCGGATGGAAAGGGCGGAAAGCACGATCCCGCCCGCACCACCGACTCCGCCAGCAGATCCGACTCCGCTTCCAGCCATAACCAACACGACGAAGACGACATCCCATTCTGACCCCATGAAACGCCTCTCCTTCTTCTCACCGGAACACGCCATCGCCCGCTACCGCGCCGTGAGTGCCGCCGATGCCACAGGCCGCCCCCGCGTCATCTTCTCAGACCCATCCACCCGGCCATCACCCCCATCCCTACTCCAGAGGCTTTGCCGCCTCTTCCGCTAACATGGATCCACTCACCAGCATCTGGCAAAAAGCCACATGGTCCGCCGGCCACATCGGCGATGCCATCCGGGACCAGAAAAGGGACCGCTCCCTTCCCATCCGCGCACACCTCGTCGAGGCCGAGGCCCTCCTCGCCAAGGCCCACCTTGAACTCAAGCAACTCCTCGCCGATCGCCACACCAAGTAATCGAAAGGCGTCTCGTCCCTATTGTTCTGAATGCCCTCCACGCCTTCCATCCCACCGAATAACCCTTACGCGTAAGGCCCTCTCTTCCGTCAAAACTGAACACTGAAACCTTCTCCATGTCCATCCACCACACCACCGAACAGCTCGAAGCCGCCCACCGCGACGGAAACAAAATCACAGCCATCCGCATCATCCTCCGCCACCTCCGCGCCGCCGATCCCTCCGCCGCCCTCGGCCGCGCCAGCCACTTCACCACTCTCTACTGGACCGACCCCGCCGCCGCCCTCGATCAAATCCAATCCTGGTCCCCCGAACTTGGCTTCTAACATCTCTCCGCTGAACACTGAAAACTTGAACCTGAAAACTTATGTCCAAACCACCCACCATCGCCGCCCTGAAGAAAACCGCCGCTGACTGGAATGCCCAGCATCCCATCGGCACACTCATCACTCGCTACGCCCTCATCGATCCCCTGCGGGAACCCACCGACACCCTCACCACCTCAGAAGCCTGGGTCATGGGCGGCCACTCCGTCATGGTGAAAGTCGCCGGAGTCGCCGGAGGTGTCCTTCTCGAAAGCATCGTGCTCCGACCTGAGGATACCACCAGCCAACCGCCCATCGGAAACGTCCCACCACCAGCCCCCTCCCCGCAGCCTCTCGAAGAAAAATCCGGCCCACCCTACATCGTCGACAGCTCATTCATCAACGGCCCCGTCGAAGTACCGGACATGCTCTGCGCCCTCCGGGAAAACCGCATCCTCAAGATCATCCCCCAGGACGACGGCCGCTTCATGCTCCGCGAACAGTGCGACGAATGCTTCGACCTCATCGTCACTCCCCACCAGCTCCACGCCCTCGGGCAGGAACTCATCGCCCTCGCCAAATGAAAGACCTAGCGGCCGTTGTAAAGGAATCCTTAACTACTGACGGGCTATGAAAATCATTGATCTGCCAACAAAACCACCAAAAAACATGAAATACACTGGAAAACTCTACGGAAAAATCGGCCGCCGAATAATCCTGCTCACGCTGACATCGGAAGATGTGAACAAACTGGAAAAGGAAAACCTTCAAATGAAAAACCGGATCGCCGCGCTGCAATACTGGCGGGACATATCGGAATGCGACTGCTCCAGCCCGTTGCCTCAAGGCGGTTGCTTGCGGTGCGACATCGATAAACTTTTGCTGCTGGCCAACATGCAGACACCGAACGCATGAGCACGGATCCACCAAAAAATGTCGCAGAGGTAGCCTCGCATGACTTGTTCGGCTGCCCGTTTTGTGGTGCCACCGCCGAAATTCGCCGGGCCGGAATATCTGCCGCTGTAAAATGCACCAGCGAATCGTGCCGCACTTACGGGCCGGAGGGTCACACCGCCGAAGAAGCTGCGCGGAAATGGAACTTGCGAACCGATCTATTCGCCATGGAGGGAGCGAAAGCCGCCGTGAATACGCTTGTGCGCGAGAATGAACGCCTCCGCGATCTCCGCGCCAAGTGCGAGAACGACGCCAATATCGAAGCTCTCAAAGTGGCACTGCTACGCCAGGAGTTCCACATGATCCGAAGCATCATCACCAAGGGCGGGACCGCCGCCGACATTCTGAAATTCCTAGATACCCCAAACGCATGAACCGATCTAGCGCCGCCGCCATGGGAGCAGTCCATGGCGGGCGGACCCTTACGCGTAAGGGCAGTCGGAAACGAACGCCGCCGAAAACTTTCGTAGGTCGAAAAGCGTTCTATCCGTTACTTAGGGAAGGTCAGCCGACAAGGGTTTCCCACGCGGCAGGATGATCCTCCTCGCAGAGGCCCCCGGGGACGCAACTGTAATTGGCCACCGCGATGCGAGCATTCAAATCAACCCCGGCGATTCCCGCCCCGGAGGATGCACCCGCCCCGGTAGTGTCCACGCCCACCTTGAAGGTAGTGGTGGTGGGCACTTCGGTAATGATGAACGGGCCATCAAGCACACCAGAGACCGGGCTAGGGAGCCCCTTGATGTAGATGGACTGCCCCACATAGAAGCCGTGGGCCTCGGTGGTAGTAATCACTGCGTCTGCGGCCGCAGAGGTGCTTGCAATGCTCGGGCCGACAAACAGTGAGTGATTGGAGGACAACTCGACGGAGAAGCTCGCCTTTCTGAAGAAAGTGAATCCCGATCCATCATTGCTGATGAAGGAAAAAGTCTTCCAGTTATTAAATCCGATTGGTCTTGGTCTGGACATGATGATAGTAGGTTGCGAGAAGATTAAGGCAGGAAAACAAGTCGGTCAACTAGAATGCTGGTTCCTGGCATGGTGTTGGATACATGCGCCTCAGTGGTGGGCGACGATCCAGCGGGGACGGTGAAATCAAGCACGGAAGATTTAAGAACTCGTCCAAGCGGGTTGAGGCCGTCAAGCATGATCTGGCAGTTGTCAGACCAGCCTCCGGCACGCTCATACACTTTACTGAAGGGAGTGTTGGTTATGACCTCGCCACTGGTATTTAAGTCTAGCCACTGTGTCGCGTCCTCGGGGGTCCATTCCTTGTCATTGATGTCTGCCTTAAATGCAAGGACCTGCATCTTCATTGGGAGACCCGTATCGGGATCGAATGACTCAACCACCTCAACCACGAACTCACCACGGACCTTGACGCCACAGATGATGTGATGATACTCCGGTGCCGAGTGCCCGCGTGCCTTACGCCTTCCCACGCTCTTGCCCTTCGAGGATAGACCGCCGCGTGACAGGGAGCCAGATGACTTGAGGCCCCCACTTGACCCGGCCTTGCTTGACGGTATGCGACTAGAGCCCCGGCTCAGGCCCCCACTTCCGTTTAGTCCAGTAGTCTTGAGCCCTCCACTACTCTCAATACCCGAGAGGCGGATTCCGTTGCTAGACTCAAGACGTGAAGATTCAAGTCCCTTGCCGGACTGTAACCTTGAGGACTCAAGGCCTGGAGTTTTCAGGCCCGTAGTCTTCAGTCCTGAAGATGGCTCGATCCTACCCGGCTTCACCGGCGTCGTGGTGAGTCCCTTGCTAAACTCCAACCCAGAGGAGGGCTTCACTCCACTGGAGGATTCTACAAAGGTGGACTTGATCTCCTTGACTACAAGAGGGGTGCTAGGCTGTATCCCCGTGGTGGGCTCAAGCCTGCCGCCAGTCGTCTTCCCAGAAGAGCCCGCAACTGCCCCCGATGAAGGCGACGGCTTCCCCGAAACTGATCCACTAATATCTTTGCCTTGTCTCACAATGGAAGGGTTTCCGCTCTGAGGTTTCTGAACGTGGTCTTAGACAGAAAGTATTCGGTGTCGTTTCGATCCGTAGCGTCCACGGCATCCAGCCTCTTGTGGCCCCACCGATAGCCTTCCCGAACCTTCATCACCATGAGTAGTTTAGAGTTGGTTCCGGGCCGGGATTGAATCAGTCCTCCGATCATGGGAACCGAGTCGCTTGGGTGTAGAGTGACATACTCGCTTCCTACCACGCGTTCTTCCAGTGACTGAATGATCACTTCTGATGCTCCGTCAACAAAGGTGTCAGAAAGATATGTCGCGGTCTCTCCGGGATTCACTATGATCACCTCGGTAGCCAACGAGGTCCAGTCAGCACCCGTGTGGTATCCCGTGGAGAGCGTGAGTCGGTAGCTGCTCGATCCATTTGCGCTCACAAAACCTACAAGTGCAGTCCGATCCCTGCTTGATGTGGGTGGTGGGACTAGCAGTGAGGATGGATAGTTCTCCTCAAAGCCAACACTATCAAACGCGGAAGGATCTCTGCGCTCGTAAACTCCGCACACGTCCTTCCATTTATTGTTTACAATAGGATCATGCAGAATCACTCCTTCTCTTCCTGAGCGGTAAATGCCTAAGCCCTGCGCTGATGTTGAGTCCTCGAAGTCTTGCAAGACCGGGGAGTTCTTCCGAGTCACCAGAAGAGCCTTGGCCTTGTATCCTGATGGATAGCCGTAGCGGTAAACTGCCGGCGGCGTTCCGGAAAGCCAGTCCGGGGTGAGGTCGTTCCCTTGAGCGGAAACAGCCATGCAATAGACGTAGCAGTAAAAGCCCGAAGGCGACTCGCTCAGGCCAGCACCGCTGAATCCATAATATCCACCAGAGGTAGCCGCGTGAAACGACGCAGACTTTGACAGCCACGTCTTTGCCTTCTGAGTAAGATACGCATGATCTACCGGAGAAAGGAAATCCGCTTGCCCGACTTTCACCTGTTCGTCGCTACCATGTCCGTCGTTACGTGTTCTGTAAAAGTCCGCGTGATCCGGAGTTACAGGGCACGCCCCACCCGGAAAACCTGTCACATCTCCCGTAATAGCCACTCTTACCGATTCTGAGCCTACGGTCTCATCAAACACGTAGTCATACTCAAAATGCTCATTCCATTCAGGTATTCCAAAGGTGGTGTCCGCGTCAACGTGACTGTCCAGTTTACGGTAGGTCTGGGTTCCACAAATGTTATGGGTGGGAGATCCGTAGGAATCCGTAGCGGTGGTGAATTGAGCCAAAAAGCCGCGCCCCTCAAACCCGCGACTATGCACCCCCGCACCAGCGGGAGACATTGAAGATGGCACAAGCCACCGCATTTCATTACGCAATACTCCTGATAAGGGAGGATCAAATCCTAGATTCGGCAGTGACTTGTAAGCCTGCATGATCAGTATTGAAGTCGGAGGTAAGAGAACGCCTTACTGTAAGTGAAGCCGTTGACTCCGTCCTGCACGATGGATGATATGTGCTCCGACAAGGCGAAGTCTCCGCCCCCGGCGGAGAACAGATGAGGCACTCCGTCGATCACATGAAGCGCTCCTAGTGGAAGGTAAATGTAGCCCGGTCGGTTGCCGTTAGATTGCCATGTACCATCTACGTGCTCATCGACCGTGTTCCATGCCTCCCACGAGCATGATCTTACCACGAGGGGCGCTCCTGCCACGATGAAGTTCACCTTGAGCATGAAATACTTGGTGTAGGTCCCTGAAAGGATTGAATCAATCCGAGTCTCCCAGTTAGTCGGGAGACGTCCTTGGCAGAAGCCCCAAGTGAGCCAAGTGCCTACATGACCGGACGCAACTGCTGTTCCTGCTGAGATGTAGGCGGGGCGGGAAGACGTGAGAGTGAGCGGGGCGAGTTTTACGGACGGAGCAGTCCCACTAGGTCCTCCCATCAGTTCGAGCCTCACCTGTCCATTGCCCCGGAAGGGCTTGATGCCGACGGACGGGGCGATGTTCTCGCCACTGGCCAGCGCGAGGATGGCATCCTGGATGGCCACGATGCGCTCCACCGTGACGACATCCCGGACAGACATGCCGGAACGGATGGCGGTGAGCTTGGAAAGAAACTTGAACATGGTCCTTACGCGTAAGGGTCTCAGGCGGAGGCGTAAACAATGGTGCTGAACCCACCCGGGCCACTACCCATCCACTGCTGGTGGCAGGCATAGACGTTCGCCCGCTGGGTGTAGTCCACCCCGAGGTCCAACCAGTTACTACCGGCCCCGTAGTTCGGATAGGGGCCGGAGGGGGTGGCGATCTTACCGACGTTGTCCTGACTCGGTTTGCTGCGCTGGGTCCAGCTCTTGCTCCAGATCGTGTTGTTCACCGCCAGATAGGCATTGAGACCAAACAGCTCATTTCTCTTCCCATCGACGATCAACTTGAACTTGTCGAAAGTGCCGAGCACATCGTCCGTGGTGACGTCACCATTCGGATCGAGGAAGATCGCTCCGTTCAGAGGAGCGGAGGGTTTCCCCGCGATGTGGCTGACGAAACGCGGATTCGTCTGGATAGCCTCCTGCCCGGTACCACGGCGGGACTCATAGACGGGCGGTGATACCTCTATCGGCGTTCCGGCATACTCCACATTTAGCGTCCAGAAGCCAGGAGTGAAAAGCACTGTCTGCTTCTCGGAGACCGCCCACGGCGCATGTGGGTGGACGGCCCCGCCACCGGGAAGCAGGCTCCATTCCCCGGGAGGAAACTTGAACTGACAGCGGCCAGTGTAAAGGCCGTAGCGGTCAGCGGAGAGCTCCCCCGCCGCCGCCAGAATCAGACCGGTTTTTCCATGCAACTTCGGCATACCATCACCGCCGCGTCAACGCTTACAAAATCCCATTCGTGTCCTTGCTGAGGATCTTCTGCAAAAGGGTCTTGAGCTCCTCCAGCAGCTTGGTGTTCGGGTCGTTGCCGTAAGCTCCTCCTCCCGCGCCGATCTGCGCCAGACTGCTGGCCACCACGCTGCCCTTGGCCCCGCTCATCTGTTCGAGAATCCGGTTTGCCTGATTCATCTTCATCTGCTTGCCCGCCATCGCCCCGGCCTCATCCCCGCCGAATCCTTGATCGATGAACTTCCGCTTCATTTCCGCCCGGTCCAGTTCATCCTGCCGCTTGTTCGCTACGTCCCGGACTTCCTTGGACTCCTTGGTCTTTCCCTGCATTTTCAGCAGACGCTCTTGGAGTCCCGCCACGCCGCTGGCTTGGTCCGCCTGGGACCGCGCACGGCCAGCCGCCTGATCCTCGTCACGCCGTTTCTTGTCGGCCGCCCGGGCTTCCTGCTGCTCCTTCACGCGCGCTTCCACGTAGGCATCCCGGCCCGCGTCCGTGGTATTCACCCCCTTGGCTTCCTCCTTCGCCTGACGGCGGGTCTCCTCATCCGCACGCGCCTCGGCGGCCGCCTCCAGCATCTTCGCCTGCTCTTGGTTCCCCGCGTGCCGCGCCTCTTCCGCCAGCCGCGCCAGCCGTGCCTGCTCGAAGGATGAGCGTAAGGTCAGCCCCCGCTCACGGGCCTCCTTCTCCATGGACTCACCCCGCGCGGCGAGTAGCTCCCGCTGCCGCTCATACTCCTTCTCACCGATCTGTCCCGCCTGCTTTTTTGCTTCCAGTTTCTGCTGCTCGATCGACAGCAGCATCTTCTCCCGATCATAGCCCTCCATCCGCAGCGCGGCGATCTGCGCTTCCGCCTCCAGACGGGCACGCACCACCGCCGCCTCGGCATCACGACGACGCTGCGCCGCCGCCTCGATCTTCGCCGGATCTTCGTCATCGGCCCGGCGGGATTCGATGTCGGAAATCCTCCCCTTCGCCGCCTGAGCAAATCCGGGATTCCCCACCCAGCCGGCCACACCCGCTTGCTCCGCCACTTTCTGCTGGGCCGCCGCCGTGGCTTTCAAAAGATCGAGGTTCTGCCGAAGCTGCGCCAGCTTTCCGGCGTCTTTCTCGTTCTTCGCCTCATCCTCCGCATCCGCGATGGCTTTCAGCGAAGCCTCCAACTCACCATACACCGCCACCTTGGCACGAAGTACCTGCAGCTCCGAGGTGCTGCCAAGGCCAATCTCCAAGGTGCTGCCACCACCGGCTTTCAGTCGGTCGATTTCTGAAAGCTGAGAATCCACTTCCAAAAGCTGCTTTCGGATTTCCACGACTTTCTGCTCATGGGCCAGACGGGCACCACTATTTCCCAATGCGCCGCTTTGGTCCTGCACCCCCTTTTCGTGCTGAGCCAAATTCGCTTGAAGCTCTCCCCGGCTTTTGATCAAGGCCCCCTGCTGGGCCGTCGCATCCGCCACCTTGCGCTGCGCCTCCTCCATCGCCTTCATGACGCGCAGCTCCTCCTTCTCGGATTCGATGGATTCACGGCGACGGTCATTGACTTCCTTCAAGGCCTCTGCCGCCCGCTTGGCCTCCTCCTCCGGGCCATTCGTCGCCGCTTGCTCGGCGCGCATCCTCGCCGCCTCGATCTCACGATCCGCCAGCCCACGCTCCAGATCCAGATCGGACTGGCTGCGCTCCAGAAACTTTGGCTTTCGCACTTGTTCGAGGTGCGCCTTCAGACCCTCCACCTTGCCCGCCGCCGTGACTTCGCGCTCTTTGTTGCTGTCCAGCTTCGCCTCGGTCAGTTCTGTGTAGGCCTGCGCCAGCTCACGCACCACTTCCGCCTCCACCCGCCGCTGATCGGTGAGGGTGCGGACCTCACGAATGTCTGATCCGATCTTGCTGCTCATCGCGGAGGAGGCCTTTTCGTAATCCTCCTGCGCCTCCTTTGCCTGCCGCACCTTCTCCGCGTGATGGCTCCACGCCATGCCCAGGCCGACCACGGCGGCAGTGAATAGCACCGCTGGAGAAAGCAACGAGGTGAAAAGACTGACAAGTTGCGCCCCAACAAATCGCCCCGCCACACCCAACCCTTTCATCGCAAAACTCGCGCCCTTCGTAGCCGTGGCCACTCCATTCGTGGCCGTTATGTTTTTCACCGCTCCAGCCGCAGCACCCAGATGTCCGGTAGCCTCTCCGATGAGCCCGACACGCGTGGCCCGCAGCGCCGCCACTAGAGAATTTTTCGCGCTGGTCAGCTTCGCCATCGCCGGGACCTGCGCCCCCTCGGCCACCGCCGCCAGCCTCGCCTGTGCCGCCACCGAGCGGTAGCCCGTCGCCAGACTGAACAGCCACGCCAAGGTCTTGCCAGCCGCCAGTGCCGTCGTCGCCACCGCGAAGGCCACCACCGCCCGCGTCCCGGCTTCCACCGCTGGCCCGAAGGCCTTCGATCCGGTCACCGCTTCCACGGTCTTCAACTTGAAATTTTCCCACGCGTTCGATGTACGGCCCAGCTCGCCGCCGAGATCCTTTGCCAGCGGAGCGATCGCCTCCATCATCTTGATGGACGATTTCACCCCCGCCTTTTCTCCTTCCATGAAGCCACCGGAGAAGCCCGCATTCATCTGCGTCTTAGTATCGTCCTGCGTGGACCTGAGACCTTCCAACGACTCGCCCAGCGCATCCTGCGCGCCCTTGTTCCGCTGGAGCTGCTTCTCCACCACGGCCCAGGTCTCGATGCCACTCACGTTCGCCGCCTGCATCGCCTCGATCTGGTTGCGCGTCGTGCCGGAAATGAGGCCCAGCTCTTGCAGCCGCTGCGCCGCCTCGCCCACCGGCCGTCCGGACATGAGGCCATCGTAGAGCCGCCCGACCGACGTCGCCGTTTCCTGAAAGCCCGCGCCCGCCACCGCCGCCGCATCTCCCACCAGCATCATGCCCGCCTTGGAGGAAAGGGCCCCGCGCGTCAGGGACTCCAGCGTCTTGTTCGCCGCCGCCGCCTCATCCAGATGCCACGGCGTCTTGTTGGTGAACTCCACCAGCTCCCTCACCCGTTCCTTCGCAGCCGCCAGATTTCCCAGCAGCGGCTTGAATTGCAGCGTCAGCGTCTCCAGCCCGCTCGCACTGGACATGCCCATCTGCTTCCACGCACCGACCAGCTTCCATGTCGTCGCCAAAAAACCGATAGACAGTCCCGCCGCCAGCCCGATGGGACCGAGCACCCGCGACTGGAACATCGACGCCGCGCCCGCCCATGCCGCCTGCACCTTGGATCCACCTGCTGCCAAGATTGCCACCGGCTCCAGAAGATCCCCCGCGAAGTCCGCCCAGCTCGCCTTCAGCCGTCCCAAGCCTTTCGCCTGAAACTCCACATCGACCTTCTGAGTATTCTGGTTCGCATCCGCCATACTTTCCCCCGGCAGTCAACACCCGGAAAATCGAAGGCTCCCGACCCTTACGCGTAAGGACCGGGAGCCACCTTTGAAACGCCGTGGTTGATCACCTGCTGTTTCGCACAGGCCAGTGGGGACGAAAGAATAAGACCCCGATCTCAAGAGCACTCACGGCTGACCCTCGCATCTTGGCAAGTCACGCCGCGTGTCATCGGCGGAAGAGCGTCAAAGGCCTCAAAGTCCAAGGTCAAAGGTCCGGAGACTCTTCCTTTGCGACCTTTAGACCTTCGACGCGCTTCCTTTCCGCCTCCCGCAGCATCCCTTCCTCGAACTCCTCATCGTGCTCCGTCTTGATCCGCATGTCCACGCCCCGGTGCAGGAAGATCCCGGAGAGATACCACTCCGCCTCCCCCGGAGAAAGCCGCCACACCGTATCAGGTTCCCAGCCACTGCCACGAATCAGAGCCGTCACCAGCGAGAGGATACCCGGGAAACTCTCATACACCTTCCCGTCCGTGGTCGCCACCGTCTGATGATGCGTGGTCGGCGGGCAGCCGTGGTCCACGAAGTAGGCGAGCAGCTTCTCGTATTCCGCAGAGGCCGCCCCGCGGAACACCCACCACAAAAACCGCGCCTTTTCCCACCACCTCGGCCCACGAGAGAGCAGACCTGGCACCTCCTCGTCCAGACGCGCAGAGCGCACCGCACAGATCCGGCTGGCCAGCTCCAGATCGATCAGGTTCACCTCGCCACCGGATACCAGCGGAGACCCGCAGGCCTCCAGCCAGAAGCGGTGCCGCAACGACAAGGGCTGCAACCGCCGCCCCATCACCCGGTGCTGCTGATGGGCGAAGGCCTCGAAAAATCGTTCCCGGTTGTGCATGAAAAAAAAGTCGAAGGTCTGAAAGTCGAAAGTCTGAAAGTCACAGAGAACCAGTCTCCGGACTTTCAGACTTTTAGAACTGCGACTTTCTACTTGTTAGACCGGCCCATCGACGTTCACGTAGCTCATGCCGGTGAGCTGGCCCTTCTTGAAAGTGGTGCTGCCGGTGTCGATCTTCCGGCCCATGACGATGAAGTAGCGGCCATCGTATTCAAACGAGGCCCCCGTCTTGATCAGGGACTCGTCGGTGACGTAGCCATCCAGCGTGAAGTTGATCTTGTCCTCACCCACCGCCACCGCCGCCACCATGCCCCCCTCATCGGTGGCCTCGGCAGTGAACTCCGGTTCGTAGGAAAGTGAAAGGGTCTGCGGTTTCACCCCGACTGCCGCCGCGATCGCAGCCGCATCCATATCATCGAAGGCAAACTTGTAGTCGGCACTGCCGTGTTGTTGGAAAGACATGCCATCCGGCGCATGTCAACGGGAGAGGGGAAAGCGGAAATCAGGAAAGCGGAAAGCTCAAATCAAAGAAGATCCAAAGCACCAGTCTGATCCAATTTCCGCTTTCAGCTTTCTCCATTTCAGCTTTGAACTCCTCCCACTCCCACCCGGATCATGAACACATCTGAGTAAACCTTTGTCCCATCCGGCGATGATCCCTCCGCATCCTGGAGCTCCTCAATGAAAAAGCCGTAGAGCACCACTTGGTTGCCAATGTCGATAGCGGGTTTGTGAGTCGCCTCGATCCGTTGACGGAGCTCCTCCACCCGCGCACCATGCTGGCCGCTGGTCGCATCCTTCGTCTCACTGACATGGACGATGCGGACCTCGCCCTCCCACACATCGGAACCTCCCGTGGTCTGCTGGAGATCCTTCACCACCACCACCGTGCGCGGCAGACTTACCACACTCGACGTGCGGCGAGGCACCACCACATTTCCCGACCAGCGCGATTCCAGATCCTCCGCCCACGCCTTCGCCAGCCGATCCTTCAAACTCATGTCTCCATCGGGGCGTCAACGCTCATTCCCGCCACGGATCTTCCGCCCATCCCATCGCCGCCGCCAAAGATCGCTCCGCTTCTGTCCTGGGCTCCTGCTGCTGGGCTTGCGCGTCATTGACTTTTCGCTCGGCCTTCTTGCGGAATCGCTTTCCCAACTCATCCACCCAGCCCACCAAGCTGCGCCCCGAATTGACTTTGATCCCGAACATGCTGATCACGAGACGTCAACCCTTACGCGTAAGGGTCACTTGGCAAAGACCCGGTCTTCGAGACGCTCGACGTCACGATGACTCTCATTCAATGTCCGTTCGATGTGGTGATCCTCGATCTCAAGCTGCTGTACCCGCAGTTCTACGAACATATGGCCCAAGCCAGCCGCCGCGCCGATAAGCGTAAAAACAAACCCGCCCACCGTGACAATGAGCGGCCAGGTGATGTGAGCCCGGTTCTTTTCCAATGCCGCCCAAAGTTTTTCTTCTTTCAAGGCCTGAGACGCGCGGTGCTCATGCGCTTCGTTGATGAAACGATTGAGGCCTTGGGTGAGGTTTTCAACTGAGGATTCCAACCGGGTCAGACGGTCATCATGGGTGGAACCGGCTCGGACAGTCATGGGTCAAAGAGTAGTGATGAATTTCCGAAGATCCTGAGTGCGGTTGAGCCAACCTTTCAAAAACTTCGCCAGCTTCGTCCGGGAGGCGGCAAGGCGGCGGTAGAAGGCTTCTTGGTTGTCGAGGAACTCGCCAGCGGTCGCGGCTCCCACAAGCAACTTCTTGGCGCGGCCCGTGCCGCAGTTCACGCAGGCGTTGAAGTAGCTTTCTCCCAGCCCATCGGCCATGAGTTCCGCGCCGGCTGACCGCCACTCGTTCGCATAGATGGCGCGGGCCTGCGGCTCGGTGAGATTGCGAACGTCGATGCCGGGGTGGCTGGCCTTGTCGATGCCATACTTCGTCACGCCGCCAGGGTCGTCCGGATCGTTCTCGGCGATGACGTTTCCCTTGCGGTCCCGGACGCATTCCCACTTGTAAATGAAAGGAAGGAATTTCTCGAAGCGGGTCGTCATGAGATGTCCTCGTTATCAAAGTGCTTGGGAGCCGGGGTCCGGTCGATCTTCTCCTCGAAAATCTGCTGGCCTTGCTCGATCACAGTGGCAGTCGTCGAGTTTTTCCAGTCTGCAATCGACTTCCCTGTGACTAGGAAAATGACGATGACGCACCCGGCGTAGAGCGTGTTCGTCGTGATGGTGGTGAACGCTGCCAACGAAGCAACCGGGAGGGTGTAAAGGTGGTTCACGGCCTGATACCAAATGATCTGGACGAGCGTGAGCCCGATCAGGGAGAGCGTGATGCGTTGCCACGATTTTCGGTTCATGGTGGGGGTAAGTTATCGTCGTCGAATGTCATAAGAAGCCACACGCCGTAGAGAATGACCGCGATAAGTAGCAAGACCGTTGCCATGAGAATCAGGGAATGAAGTCCTTCGATCATGGCACGATGCGGTAGAGTTTGAGGGCGATGTAAACCAGTCCGGCGAAGATCAAGCCAATGACCCAGTGCTTGTAAACGCCTGCGCTGGCAGACTGCTTGATGAGAGATTCATTTGCACCGTTGAGGCTCTGGATCGTCGTGCCCGCGTCGCCGATAGTCGCGTTCGCCTGGTCGAGCGATTGGCGGAGTCCGGCGGCTTCGGATTCCTTGGCGGTCACTGAGGCGTTGAGTAGCTGCGTTTCCTTCGCCAGCGTGTCCCGTTCGGTCCGAAGGGTTTCGACCTCGGCGAGCAATCCTTTTTGCGAAGCGGCGGCTTCGTCGAGTTGTTTCAGCACGTCGTCAATCGCGGCAAGGAGCGCGGCGTTCTTGGCGTCTGTCAGTTTCCGCGCCTCGTCGGCGGATGCCTTGGCCCTCGCCATCGAGTCGCGAGCGGCGACCGCTTCCCGTGCGACGACTTCGACGGATCTCGAAACCCGGCCAACGCTTGCCTCCACGGGGGCCGTAGAGACAGGGGCAGCTTTCGGAGGGGCTGCGATGGCGCGCGGTGCCCCCGGCGACGTTTGCGGGCCGCATGCGGAGAGCGTGAGGCAAGTGAGAACGGCGACAAGGGTGACGCGCATAGGACTAAGCGTAAGGCTGGTCAGTCACCTTCACCGTGCCGTCAGCTTGTGGTTCGAGCTTGAACGTGGGGTAGAGCAGACCGTAGTCGGACTCTGTGAGGGCTTGCAGCTTCGCAAGATACTCGGTCAGCAAGGCATGACCTTGGCACACCTGAACTGCTCCAGTCCCCAGCGCGTCGAAGTATTCTTGCGGAGACAAATCTGGATTGTGGAATGCAGATTTGATGCCGTCCTGTTGAGTGCGGATGGCCGAAGTGATGTGCATGCTCGCGTTACGGCTCGCTTGCATCTTGACTTGCGCCTTTTTGTTTTCGGTCTTCTGTTCGGGACTTCTGGTGTCCGATACCGTTTTGGTGATGGTTGGCAGGATGTTGTTCATGGGAGTCGGTTAATACTGGAAAAGGTCAAAATACCAAGAGAAGCTCGCCCGAATGTTGTTGGCGATTGGGTCTGGGAGGACGTCGGACCAGTCAGTCACTTTTGACGGCTTCAGTGTTTTGCCGACTTTGTGAGATCCGAAGATCCCGAAGTGCGAGTCGTCCTCGTGAACTTGCTTCTCGATGTTCTGAAAGTCGTGTGCGAAGAAAGGCTCTTCGATGAATTTGTAAATACGATCAAGCTCTGCGTCAGGATTGTGAGTCAGCGACTCGTATTTCACAAACAGCATGTCCTTGGCGACGTTGCGCTGTACTGCGTCCTGAATACGCTGCACCGCCAATCCAACAGGAGCAGAGTTGAGCCAGTGACCTGCACGTTGCGCCACTGTCATGTTGTGAAGCTGTGCCGGATTGTCGATGCCTTCTGGCGTGTGGCGGTTGGCTCGATAGGCCCGCTCCATAGACGCAACGATGGAACGCAGATCGCGGACCATGCAGATCATTTTCGCATTCGGGTTCCACTGCTCAACCCACTCGCTGTAAAACATCCATCCACGATTCTTGTCGATGACGATTGGACGGTCGGTGATCGCGCCGTAGTAGGACTGCGCCATGCCATCACACATAGCGATAAACGCCTTTCGCATGAGAGCTGGATCTTGAGACTTCACTTCCGGCAAACTGTAGTTGCCGCGAGCGGCATACTGGTATTCCAGCAGCGGACTGGTAGCCGATCCGTAGATCTGAGGGTTCTGGTGCAAGAGTGCTTGCACCAGCTCTGACCCAGAACGGGGCATTGAGGTATTGAAGATCAGTTTCACGATGCGTTTCCGAGGCTGAGGGTTTTGATCGTTCCCGCGACGTTGATGTCAATTAGGATCTCATCGCCATCGCGGCGGATTGAGTAGCCCTCACGAATGAGCGTTCCGTCTGCTTCACTTCCCGCTGTGGCTCCTCCATCCGTCAAAGCCGTTGAGGTATCGCGGAGTGTCAGTGCAACGGCTCCATCGCCATGCACTCTGACAGCACCGCCGCGAGTTGCTCCAGACCAGTAGCCTAGCTCTTGAACACTATTGACCGCGTTGGTTATTTGGTATCCGAATGCTGATGAGGCGTTCCCTGCTGCGGTGTTGCCGCGACCAATAGCTAATGATCCGCCTCCTGATGCTATGTTGCCGTAACCAAACGCTGATGATCCATTTCCTGATGATGTGTTTGATTGTCCAAATGCTGATGCGCCTTGAGCTGATGCGGTGTTGTCAGAACCAAAAGCTGCTGCACGTTGCCCTGTACTAGCTACGTTGCTGTAACCAAAAGCTGAAGCATAATACCCCGTTGCTTGATTTCCTAATCCAACAGCACAACAACCATCATCTGGGGCCGAATTACCTATCCCAATCGCGGAGGAGCCACCATAATATCCAGATGCAGTATTGCTAAAACCAATAGCTACCGTAGCACCGCCCCCTACCGCAGTGCTCGTTGCGTTGTTTTGAGATCCTATCGCGCAACTGTTAATTCCGCTTGCATTATTTAGATACCCAAAAGCTGAAGTATCATCTGATAATGCGATGTTGCTGTAACCGATTGCTGATGAGTTTGGTCCTGATGCGTCGTTCTGGTAACCAACTGCCGAAGAGTATTCTTCTGATGCGGTATTGATGTAACCAAATGCTAAGGATTGATTTCCTGATGCAGTGTTGGTGTGACCAACTGCTAAGGAGTAATTTCCTGATGCAGTGTTGTTGTGGCCAACTGCTGAGGAGGTAGGTCCAGATACGCTATTTCTTGACCCAACTGCTAAGCAGTATTCTTCTATTATGCTATTATTGTATCCAAATACTGAGGAGCGATACCCTGATACTGTGTTATTGTAACCAACTGCTGAAGAGCGATACCCTGATGCAGAGTTTTGATAACCAAATGCTGAGGAGTAAGTTCCTGATGCAAAGTTTTGATAACCAAAAGCTGATGAGTAATTTCCTGATGCAGTGTTGCTGTAACCGACTGCTGAGGAGCGGTCGCCTGATGCGGTATTGTAGACACCAAATGCTGAGGAGCGGTCGCCTGATGCTGTGTTGATGTAACCAAATGCTGAGGAGCGGTTGCCTGATGTGGTGTTGGAGACACCAACTGCTGAGGAGTAACCCCCTGATGTGGTGTTGGAGGCACCAACTGCTAAGGATTGATTTCCTGATGTGGTGTTGGAGGCACCAACTGCTAAGGAGCGGTATCCTGATGCGGTGTTGCCGAAACCAACTGCTGAGGAGCGGCCGCCTGATGCGGTGTTGTAGATACCAAAAGCTGATGATACCTGTCCTGATGCGGTGTTGATGTAACCAAATGCTGAGGAGTAAGTTCCTGATGCGGTGTTGGCAACACCAACTGCTGAAGAGTAGCTTCCTGATGCGGTGTTGATGTAACCAACGGCGGAAGAGTAATTCCCTGATGCTGTGTTAAGGTAGCCGATTGCTGATGAGTAAGTTCCTGATGCGGTGTTGATGTAACCAAACGCTGAGGAGTTATACCCTAATGCGTCGTTCTGGCAACCAACTGCCGTGTTAAATCCAGTGAAATCCATCATGGCACTCCCATCCCCCCGATACCAGATCGTAGGACAGCCATTGAGAAGTTGCTTTGCAAAGTTGAGGTCCATGGTGATTAGTCAACGAGGGTTGGGCCATTGATCGAAAGGACTGTCCAGTAGTAGCCAACCCTCTGCATTTTGATGATGTAAGAACGATTGTTTACTAGGTCAAAGTATCGACTGTCCGAAGAAAGGCTGACGGGCTGAACATTGCTGCCAAAATACAGCTTCCAATCTCCCCCACTGGTGTAGAAACAGATGTCCAACGTCTTGCCTTCGCTGCCATTGATAGGCGGGTTGATCGTGGTGTCGTTGGTAAGGATGCCGTATTGGATTGAGCCGTTGTTAAGGTCAGCGGTAAATCCTTCGGAGATGTCCCCTGCGTTGTAGGGAGCGAGTCCAAGGTTGTTGCGAGCCCGCAACTGCTCCCCGGCTTCGAGCGCCTGGATGATGTCAAAGCGGACGGCGCGGGCGGTAAGCCAGTCCTCGACATCTGGTAGCGAAGAAGGAGCGCCCTCGCCGCCCTTGATCACATCGTTGTCGATGGTGACGGCGAGCGTCTGGCTGCTTGTCCAGTTAGCCCCATCCTCCGTGTAGGTCAGCTCCCCCTTGAGAAGTAGCGTGGCGGCATCACCAAGCAAAGTCTTTAGGTCCTCCCCGTTGAGATTCAGGGCGGCGCGGTAGCAAATATCATCTCCCGTCGTGACTATCGTCCAGACGGACGCCAGTGCCAGCGTGTCTGCCGCTTCCAAGAAGCTGGCCTTCACCGCAAAGCGCATTTCGTAACCCACTTCCAGCGCCAGTGTGACCAGGGACTGGGCCGAGGAGTAAAACCGCAGCTCCAGCGTCAGAGCATCCCCGCGCTTCCATTCCACTGACTTCAACAAGCCCGGATAAGCGGGCGATGCGACGAGCTTTCCGAGGCCCTTGTTAAAACTCAGCAGCATGTCTTTTCCCCCCTGTCAACCCTTACGCGTAAGGGTCTCAGACCCCGGGGATTTCCCCGTTCCAGCGCACCGAGGGCCCCACGGTCCACACCGCGAAGTCAGCGGAAAGATACTCCCAGGAGTTCAGCCGGCCCGTCTGCCCGCGTGCCACCACCACCCTGCCATCCGCCGGAGCCTTCACCGCCACGGCCACCAGAAGCTGGAAGTCCACACTGCCCTTGACGCCGCCCGGGATCATGCCGCTCTGACCGGACATCGGAAGAATAACCGCATCGATCTCATCCCCATCCACCGTGGCCTTCACCGGCTCTCCCATTGACTCGATGGCATTTGATGCTGCATCATTGAACGATTCCCAGAAGCTCATGCCCTTCGCGGCGTGTCACCTAGAAACGAACAAACCCCGGCGAGCTTGCGCTCGTCCGGGGCTTGGGGAAATCAAGGGGCGTGCCCCGAGATTTTTAGAGGTTGCTGCCGGTCACGATGAGCTGACCGCAGTTTTCGTCGATGATCTTGTTGTCCGAATAGCTCCGGATGCGGACCATGTCGCTGCGGCGAGGTTCGTCGCGGTAGGTCTCCGTGGTCCAGAGACCGTTCGGAGTGGCTGCATCCCATGACAGGGTGCGGCCTACGCCACCGTTGCTGAAGTCACCATCCTTCACGCTGCCCACGAAGATATGGCTGGAAGGCCAGATCGGCTGAAGGTTCGGCGCGGTGGCTCCGAGATCGGAAGTGTCGTAAGTGGCACTGGCGATCTGGAACTTGAGAGCCACCCCGGACTCGTCCGAGAAGGCTTCCTCCAGATCCTTCAGGCGGATCATGCGCTTGGCAGACGCCGTGTCTCCGGCGTAGATGTACTGCTTGAGCTTCGTGCTCTGGCGGATGAGACGGAAGAGGCGACGGGACATAAGCACCGTGTTCACGTCGGTTCCACGCTCGATGCACTTCTCAATGGCGTAGAGAAGGTCGGCGGGGAAGTCGATCGTGGCGATGTTCGCCTGGGTGTAATTGCTCACGGCATCCTCGTTGGCGAGCACCGCTTCATCGAAGAGTGTCTCACGCGCTTGGACTTCAAGGTCGATCTTCGCCGAACGGCCGAGCAACTTGGTGGTGATCACTTCGAGGTCGAAGAAGGACTTCATTTCGGAAGCCTTGTCGTCGTCGATGCGCTCCGCCAAACCACGGTCGGTCGTGTTGTAGGTGTCCCAGCCGTGCTTGCGCTCGACTTCGGGATAGGTGCCTTTCGGTCCACGCTTGGTGCCACCACTGCGGAGCAGGTTGCCATCAGCGAGGTTGATGCGCGGGTAACGACCCGCACGGGCTTTCACGCCGAGGACCGGGAAGATCGTCTGCGCGATGAAGAGTTTGTCCACTCCTTGGCCCTGTTCCAAGAACTCATTGAGTTCCGGACGGGAAACAGCTTCGGTAGAATACATAGTTGGGGTATCCGGTTAGATTGAGGTTGGTTCTTGGTCGGCTCAGGCGACGGGGCGCAGGACTACGTAGTGAATCTTCGTGGTGCCGTTGGTTCCGTTGGCGGAGAGGGTGAGGTCGATCTGGTCGTTCGCTCCGTCGTTGGCCGCGAGGACCAGCGTTTCGGTGCTGGCGCGGGCCGCGAGGGAGCAGACGACGACGTCCGTCACGAGCAGGCCCACGACGGCGATGGAGGCCGTGGTGGCAGCACCACCGGCCCAGGTGTAGATGCCGGAAGCGACGACGGGATTATCTCCCGCGCCTGCACCGGCTTCGGTGAAGACCACCTCAAAGTAGCAACCCGAGGTGGAGCAGGCGGAGACGGCCACGGCGACCTTTGCGCCGGAGACCTGCTTCACCAGGCAGCCATTGGCGGCGGCTTCCAGCGCATCCCCGGCGATCACCGCAGTGGAGTTCCCGAGAGTGGCGTAGTGGATGCCAGCGCCGGGGCGAAGGACAGCGGCGACGGTGCGATCCAGATCGTTCGGCTGGAGAGTGCCGACGACTTCGTCGTTGTCGGTGACACCGGCGTAAGCGACTCCCGTAGAAGTCATTTTCACGCGGCGATGGGGTGCCAGCGTATCGACGCTGGCTGGAAGAGTGATGATATTGTCAGAGTTCATGATTCAAATTGGTTCCGTTGGAATTGGGATCAGTGATTGAGATCAGAGAGTCTTGACGGCACCGATGGCGGCGAGGTGACGCTCGTAGCGGTCCGGATCTTCACCGACTGCGAAGCTAATGGCCTCCGGGCCTTGCTTGCCCTCGGCCTTCAGTTCCTTCACGCGGGTCTCGAACTCGGTGAGCCGTCCACCCTTGCCGGGGCGGCCGGAGGACTCGATGACGGGATTGAGCCCGTTGGTGCTGGCCTCGAAGCGGACGCTGGACTTCGTCTTGCGGGCGAACTCCTTGAGCGCACTAGCCATGGCGAGGTTCTGCTCGGCGAGCTGGTCATTTAGCGCCATGAGATCCGTCATCTTTTCCTCGATGACTTGGAAGGCATGTGCTTCATGCTCCTGCTCACGAGTGTCCTCGATCTGCTGGAGACGACTGGAGAGGTAGTGGACAGCTTCCTCGGCATCGCCGAATTCCGTGACCACTTCCGATTCCACTTCGGTCTCCTCTTCCTCTGCGAGAGCAGCGGAGAATTCCTGGTGGAAAGTTTCAAGAGCACCCAGACGCTCGCCCTGCGAAGTGATCGCAGCGGAAAGGTTGTTGAGGCCCGCCAATACATCGGCGAGAGTAGGCTCGCCGCCTGGGGTTGGTTTGTCTGCCATGTCCTCCAGCGAGGTGTCAACGGGCAGGGCCTCGAAGAGCCCGGAAGGATTCGCCGCCGGGGTGGAAACGAGATCCACGGAGGCCAGTTCCTTGCAGCGGGCGAAGACCTTTTTGCCCTTCGGCACCGGCACGCGCTTCGTGCCGAGGAGGGTGAACTGGGTCTTCGTCTTTTCATCGGGCTCGAACACCTTGGTGCCGTCCTCTAGTTCCGATTGACCGAGGAAGGAGGCGGAAAGCCCGACAAGTTCCGGCATTTCCTCCGCCAGCTCCATCGCGTGATTAAATCCGCTATGGCTCTTGAGCAGATGCCAGTCGGCCTTGAGCTTGTTGCCGACGACGCGGAAGTTTTTCAGATACCCGGCAACCGCATCGGCACCGGTCTTGTGATTCCACTTCACGGCCACCCGCTTCTTGGAATCCGCACACGCGAGCATCTGCTCCAGCGTAGTATCATCCACTTCCAGATTGTGCCCGCGTGCGGTCACTCCGGAGGTGATGATGCTCACGTCCCGGATCACTCCGGTTTCCTTATCCACGCGGCTGCCGCCCAGCGTGGCAGCGAAGTCATATTGAGTCGGTTTCATCGACTCACCGGTGGAGTCAACGAGAGGCCATCCGTACACAGAGCGGCCGGTGCCCTCCCAGACACCGGCCTTTCACGCATCATGTTATGGCCCGGGAAAACTCAGCCGAGAGACTCCTTCTTCAAGCCACCGTCCGCAGTCTTGTGAAACACGGATGGGCCGGTCTTTTTCTTTTCAGGAGCTTTCGGCTCCGGAGTAGAGGTCTTGCCGTCAGGCTTGGAAGCGGTCGGCGTGGATGGGGTGGATGTAGGATCACTCATGGTCTTGGTCTCATTGGAATACTTGATGGAGTCAATGAAGGCGATGGCGTCAACGGCGCATCAGCATGCGACCCGCACTGGCCAGCACGCTCTTACCCGCACGGCCCACGCTGTCACGGATCTGCGGAGAGAGTGCCGCGGCGGCACCACCGGCGGCGAGAAGTCCGCCCGCACCGATAGCCACCTTCTTTTTCGTCACCGCACTGGCGGCGCGGAAGTCACTAGGACTCACCGAGGATCCGGGAGCAAACTGGCCCTCTTCGTTGCGATCGCGAGTGGCGAGGCTGACGAGACGCTCCAAGGCGGAGTAATGGGTGAGACGTGGATCCCCGCCACCTTCGTAGCTTTCACCGACGATCGCGCCCTTCTTTTTGAGAAGTTCCGAGGCTTGGTTCTTTGCCCGATGCCCATCGATGAGGCTTCCGGCAGTGACTCCAGTGAGGAGACCATTTACCACCCCTCTTGAAACCTTGCCTCCTGACCGTTTGGAAATGATACCGCCAATCAGGGCACCAGCCCCAGAGCCCGCCACCAATCCAGCCTGACGCTTCAGCCTTGCCTTCGCGCCCGGCTCCTTTTCAAGAACCACCCGCTCCTGGATCTTGTTCTTGGAGCGGTCATAGACCTTCTTGACGTTGGCATCCGAGTAGCCGCCATCGAAGTTGATGAAGTTCTCCAGCGCACGCAGGCCGGTCTCTTCCTCGCCTTCCTCGCCTTCCTCTTCCTCGGGTTCCTCGCCTTCCTCTTCCTCGGGTTCCTCGCCTTCCTCCGCTTCCTCCTCCTCGTAGGACTGGATGCTGAAGACCTCAATGTCCGCGCCGTAGCGTGGCTCACCGTCCACGGAGGTCTCGTCGATGTTCCTGTTCTTGACGCGGTAATCGACGATGGCCTTGCCAGTGGTGGGCAAGTTCATGATTCCCTTATCCTTCACGCGGCTGATGTAGAGACCCGGACCGCTGGGAGCGGAGGTGCTACAGTCCCAGGGCGAAGGCTCACGACGAAGATCCACCGCATCGAACTGATGCAGATGCTGATCGATGACGGCGGCGAGTTGAAGGAGGCGGTTCATGGGAAGAAAAGTGGAAATGGAGAAAGCGGAAAGCGGAAATTAGGCACGCAAGAGTCTAGCGACGGCCTTCTTGCCACCTGCGAGTGCGGCTTTACCGGCTTTATTGGCACTGGAGACACCAGAGGTGACAGTATCCTTGATGAGCTTTCGGTTGTCGTACGCCGCCTTTGCGGCCACCGCGCCAACAGCGGCACCACCCAATCCAATGGCCTTCTTTTTTAACCGATCCCCACGATATTTTTCATTTACCAAAGGATAACGGGAATAATAGTCCTCCGGAAAAACACCAAACTCCAATGCCTCGATGCGTTCAGCGAGCTCGACGATGCGATCGCACTGACCACGGCTCCAGAACTTCATGGAGCTCTTCCGCAGGGACTTGGCACCCTTCTTGAGGACGCCCTTGAGACCGCCCACGGCGTTGTCCACCATGGCGGACTTGCCCGCGATTTTTTTGCCCGCACGACCGACGAAGTTGCCAGCGGAGTTAAGTCCTTCCGCCGTCTTGCGGCTGGCGGTCCATGCGACGTCCTTGCCTGCCTCGGTAGCCTTACCTGCGACATTGGTGGCGGCAGACTTCACCTTGCCAGCGGCATCGGTGGCAGCGGTGCGGGCCTGACCGAATCCGTCCTTCACCTTGCCAGCGGCATCGGTGGCAGCGGTGCGTGCCTGACCGAATCCGGCCTTCGCCTTGTCAGCAGCAGCCATCCCAGCGGCCTTGATTTTGTCGCTGTTCTGATAGGCGAGCGTGCCGCCCACTCCGGCAGCAACCGCACTCATAGGCCCGAACATCGGACGCTTTTTCTTGGGCTGCATGTCTTCCTCGGTCGCGTCGAAGCGGAACTGGTTGAGATGCTCATCCGCTTGCGCGGCCAACTGGTAAAGTCGATCGATGGACATGGTTTTCGATGGGGTGTCAACAGAGAGACCCTTACGCGTAAGGGTCATTCGATGGGTCGGAACCTCCGAGCAGGGGCCGTGCGTGGCACGCGGACCACAGGAGGAGTCACCACAGAGGGCTTCAATCCTGGAGCCAGACTGATGCCTCCGGACTTCACAATCTTCGCCGCCGCGCCACCACCGCCCTTGCGGAGTTTCCTGCCCGCCAGCGCGCCAGCGATCGCCGCGGCTCCGATACCGGTCTTCCACAGCGTGCGCTCGTTATCGATTTTTTCATGCCACTGCTTTTCCCGCCGCTCCCGCTTCTGGGAACCTGGCGCGAAGACGCGGGCAGAACGGCCACGCGGATCACGCACATCCCATCCAGCATCCTCGGCAGTCGCATCGAAGTGGAACATGGCAGCGGCAGGAGTGGTGAAAGCCTGCTGCTTCCGCTCCGCCTGCTTCAACTTGGAAAGACCGAGGGAAAGACCGGCACCCGTCGCGGCCCCGATGAGACCGCCCTTGATCGTCGAATTCCGAACCCCTTTCTTGTAGCGGATTCCGGACTCATGGATGCCACGCTGAAGTCGCTCGGCTCCAGTGAGCTTACCGGTGGCGAAGGGCTGCTTCGTTCCAAGCGGCACAACCTTGCCGGGCACGAACTGACGCTCGGCATCCGCCATGGCTTTCTTGCGGACGAGACCCACATACTCCTTCGCGGCCTTGCCACGCTGGCCCATAGCCTCGCCGACCAAGGCACCGGTCGCCGCACCACCGAGACCCGCCTTCACCGCATCTGCCTTCGGAGTGGGCTCATTGGAAAACTGAATAATGTTCGTCGCCGGGGTGGAATACTGATGCGGCACGATGCCCGGGATGACCGAGTTCGCATGATCCGCCACCGACTTGCTGGCATTTCGAAATGCGGCCCGCGCCTTTGGGCTTTTCTTGAGAATCGTAGCGCCACCGAGGATGCCCCCGGCGATCGCCGCCTTCTTCACGCCTTCACGGAACCACGGCTTTTCCCACTCCCGCTTTTTCACGCGGCCAGCGGCATCCCGCTCACGGGGCTTCCCGGTGACGGTGGCCGCCACGTCCTTGGCGAGTCCGCCGCCGCGGTTGGCGGTACGCTTGATCCGGTCCGCCTTATTCAGCGCGGCCTTGATCGTCTGCGCGTGGGCGATGGGGATGCGCTCGATGATCGGATTTCCGGCTGCGTCCGTCCGGTGATAGGCCCGCTGCATGCCAGAGGCCACCTTGAGTGGATCCGCATAGGCGTTGGTGCCTTCCTCTCGCCACTGCTCCTTTCCTCCGAATTCGAAGATCCGGCTGGCCGGCGTGGAGAAACTGGCACTCTGGAGTTCATCGATGGCGACACGGCGTTTCGGATCGGAGGCGATGCCGTAGAGCGCACCGAGACCCGCGCCGACACGGGCTCCCTTGAAGCCGCTCTTGCCGCCGTGAAGCTGACCACCGAGGAAAGAACCTGCAGCGGCACCGACGAGGCTGTTACGGATGCGGGCGGAGTTCAGCGTCTTGCGCTTTTCCTTCGCCTTCTCCTCGGGAGTGAGCGCGGAGAAGAGCTTCTTCTTGAGCACGCGGCCGATCTTCTTCCCGCCCTTAATGAAGGTGGGGAAATACTCGTTGGCCTTGTCGCCGATCTGCTTCACGCCCTCACGCACCACTTCCTTCGGATCGAGCTGCGTGGTGATCTGCTTGACGGCCTGACGTCCGGCCTTGTTGGTCTTCGCCCACTGACGCGCCGCCACGACTCCCGCCGCACCACTGGCCACCGCGCCACCCGCCACCGCCACATCACGCGCCGTGTCGATGCGATCACGCCCTTCAGAAAAGTCCGTCCTCTGCGGAACAGAAACCCCGTTCCAAATCTGCCGCTCCCTCGGAGAAAGCTGCGCCTTGCCCTTGATCGAGGGAACCGCCTGAGCCTTGACCTTCGGCTTCCCGTAGAGCGTACCCAGCGGATTCCCTGTCTTCGCATGGGCCTTCCGCAAGATCGCTCCACCGGCGAGCAAGGTCGCCCCGCCGATGATCGCTCCACGCTTCACCGTCCGGCGATCGGCCGCGAGCTGGTCTTCCTCACTCACCCGTGCCGCGAACATCCGTTGCAGCACCCGCTTGATTTTTTGGCTCATGTTCATGTTCTGAAAATCGTGATCGTTCCGCACGCGCTCGGCGACGGCCGCCTTGGGCCTTCCCTTGGCGGTCTTTCCTGAATAGCGGACCTGGACTTGGTCTCCCTCCTTCGCCGCCACGCCGGAGCGGGACTGGACCTTAAAGGTGCCTCCGTCCGGGTGCCGGAGCTCCAGCACGCCGCGCGGACCGCCCTTGACGGCATGCACGGGAAATTCGGCATCATCCTGCGGCTTGAGCTTCGACTTCTGTCCCGCCGCATCCTGCACGACGAGGCCCTCGTGACCCTTACGTAAGGCTTTCCGAAAGGCCTTCTGGACCCCGGCGTCATCCTTGACCACCTTGCCGCTGATCCGCCGCACGGAGCCAATCGGGAAAGGACGCGGGCCTTGATCCGGGAAGACATGCAGATTGACGTCGTCTGCGGATCTCCCGCCCGCACGGACCGCCCCCGCCGTCTGCTCCACTCCGGCATTCTTCCGTTTCAACTCTCCCTCCAGGCTTCCCTCCGGATGTTTCCGAAAGTGACGGGCGAGGCGGCTCTTGATCTTTGGCAGGTCCAGTGGCTTCCCGCTCTTGCTGAAGACCCCCTCTGCGGTGGCCTTGGCATAGACTCCATCCAGCTTCGGACTCACCGTGACGGGCCCTCGCGTAGAATCTTGCCGATAGCTCTCCATGCCGCTGGCCCGGAAGTCAACCTACACCCAAAAAACGAAGCCGCCCGCCAGGTGCGTCAGCAGGGTCCATCATGAACACCCTCGACACCCGGCGGGCGGAAATTCTTTCTCGCAGAGCAGGCTTACGCCACCGCCCGGGCAAGGACGAAGACATGCACCCGGTCATACGCCGTGGAAAAGGTCATGCCCATAGTGCTGCCAGATCCCACCGCCGTCGCGCCTGGCTGACCCAGCAAAAGAAACCCTCCCGGACGCAGGGTCCCGGATGGAGATTCCGTCAGATCAGCACCGACGACTGCCACTGTCCCGGCATTGCTGTCAGGAGCCACCAGCAGGACCGCGAGGACCGCCTCGCCGGTGGACACCAGCAGCGGCGAACCTTCCACATCTTTCCCGTCCCCATCCTCGATGCTGGGAAAGCCGGTGGTCTGCGCCACCATTCCAGTAGAATGAGTCAGAGTGGCCACATTCCCGGCGGCAACGGCTACGACGGTGAAGGAGTAGGCGATGTCTGCCTCAAGGGTCTGTGCGATGCGCTTTCCGATCGATAACGCGCCGGACGTTCCTTCCTGAGTCGCACGCACTCCGGCATTGAGGTCTAAATTCAAGGTGGCTTTTGAAATATCCATGATGACTCTCGAAAGGTTGTCATCCGGGCAGCACTGCCAACGCATCTGCCGGATCCATGCCATAGACGGTGATCAGCGTCGTGCGGGCGGAGTCCCGATCAATCTCGCCACGGCCCACGCTGGAAAGCAGATCCACCACGCCCTTCGCCGCCTTGTCGCCCGCCGTGCCGACGAGACCGGCTGGCGGTGGCGGTGGCAGGTCGTCGCCGCTCTTCGCCTTCGCCAGATTCGCCAGCATTTCGGTGGGATTCGGCAGACTCTGGAGGAGGAGCTCCAGCGGGATATTCTTCGCCTTGCTGACGGCGATCATGTGTTCGATCTCAGAGGCGGCGGTGTCCACGTTCGACGCGAAGCTCCCGCCCAGCTCGGCGGCCCAGCTCGTACGGGTCTTCGCGCCATACTGGATGAGCGTGGAATCCGCCTGCACCTGGTGACCGATGTCCCCGGTGATCGCCGCGCCGAACTGCCACGACCCGGCCTGATAGTTCCGCCATGCCCGCAGTTTCCCGCTGGCCACGCCAAACATCAGCACCTTCCGCTTCACTCGTTCCAACAAGGTCTGCACCAGCATTTCCTGATACCGCCGGAAGACGCGCTGCGCCTGCTGGAGTTCCAGACGGGCGGTGACGCCACCGAAGGCCGCCATGTTGTAGATGAAGCCGTAGGGCATGTTCAGCCCGATCGCGATCTCACGGATGATCGCATCCACCAACGCCATGAAGGCCCCGGATGGACGGCTCACGCCCGGCGGGAAAATGATGTCCTCCGCCCCGTCGATTCGCGCCACTGCTCCCGGACGCGCCGCGAAGGTCGGGCTGGCCTTGTCCGAGTCCTTGTCCCAGCCCAGCGAACCCTTACCGTAAGGGTCCTTTGTCTTCACAAAGCCGGACCACGACGCCGCGAACTTCGCCGCGATCTTCTCAAAGCCGAACAACTCATAAAGATCCCGCGCATGCGGCAGCACCGGTGCCAGCAACGAGACGCCGTGATACTGGTCCGGCCGCGTGGGACGGAAAAGGTGGATGAAGTTCTCCGGCTCCACATCGCCCTCCTTCGTGTACTGGCTGGTGCGGGACCTACGCCAGATTTCATAGTGAATAACCTTGCCGCTTTCCCGATCGATCTTGATCCCACCAATGTTGTCCTCCTCCTGGGAAAAGTGCCGCGGATTTCCGATGCGGTCCGCCTCGATCGGCTTGAGCCGCAGCTCGTCGCCGTCCATTTCCTCGATCCAGCCGTGCTCACCCTCGCGCCACATCGCCCGCAGCCCCATCTCGGCGAGCTGCCGCAGACGGAAGCGTCCGGAAGAATCACAGCGGCCACACCAGTCATGGAAAAAGTCATTGATCTCAGCATCCGCCTTTGAGTTCCCCGTCTGCGCTTGATACTCTAGGTGGCCCACCGCATACATCGCCAGCCGCTCCAGAACGCCGGAAATGATGCAGAAGTTATCCTCCATCGCCCGGCCCTCCCAGATCGCGTCGATCCGCTTTCGCTGCTTCATCCAGTTCTCACTGGATCCCTGCTCGTAGCCGGTGGCGGCACGGCCACGCGGGCGGCCGGCACCCGCCTGCGCGGAGAAGTGCTTCAATCCCTCCCGTGCCATCCGACGCTCCAGTCCCAGCTTGGGAGCCACGCTTTCGATTGCGCGATCCAGAAACGTCAGTTTGTGCCCAAAGGCGGAGTCGTCATCCATGCCGATGGCGGCGCGTCAACGTCTCACACGTCACCCCACCGCACATTCCCGAAGTCCACTTGCCCCACGCCGGAGTTAATCGCATTCGCCTGCTCGTTGCGGATCCTCGCGATCGCCTGCAGCCGAGACTGAAGCATCGAGAGATCCCGCTGGAAATTCACAGCCCCCACTCCCTGGCCGGAGTAGCTGCCTTTCAGATCCTTCTTGAGTTGCGCCACTTCCTCATCCAATTCCTCCGAGGAATAGGTGCGGTAAATCTCCATCCAGTCCGAGAACGCCATGACTCCCACCAAGGCGTCAACCCTTACGCGTAAGGCCGTCTTCACTTCGATGTTCGATGTTGAATCTTCAATGTTCGATGTTCTACTTCCTTCATGCCCCCTCCCAAAGACCCTACCGGCATCCTCTCCGGCTGTGGCCCGCTGATCCTCATCCCCATCATCCTGATCGTCGGCTTCACCGTCATTTGCCTGATGTCCGGGAAAAAGGACGGCCCGCCCACCGGCACCGCCGTTAGGGAATTCCGCATTCAGCAGGAGCAGCAGCGCATCGAGACCGAGCGCGCCAAGGCCGTCCAGGCCTCGCTGGATCACATCGAGGCGCAAGCTCGCACCCAACGCTGATCATGCCCGCCCGAGTCCGCCTGGCACATACCCCCTTCCTCGACGGCTGGCGGGAAACCCTCCGCGCCGCCACCGCCCGCCACGGAGCCAAGGCCGAGCTGGCGGAGTTCCTCGCCGAGTCCAGGGACCAGGAGCCGCGCACCCTCCAGATCCGCATCGCCAAGATCCTCTCCGGGGCCTCCATCCCGAATGGCGAGGATGTCCTGGCCATTTCCTACTGGATGGAACGCCGCCCCAGACGGTCCAGGAAATAGGCCACCTCACAATCCCACTCCACGCGGACGGTTATGCTTACTTAGGAATAGTTAAGCATAGGGGCGGAACTACTAGGAACACAGTAGATCGCCGGAACTACTAGGAACACAGTAGATCGCCGCCTTATGCGTAAGGAAAAAAACCCGGCGAAATGATCGAATCTGTCACCCTTGAAACCGTATTAAAGGGAAGAGGGAAACGATCACGAAACGGGAAACGAAAAAATCCCGGCGAAATGATCGAATCTGTCACCCTTGAAACCGTATCTTATTGACTAAAGCTATCTTGAAAGGTAACTTGTCGGCGTATGAAAAATAAACCGTTCCTCACCCTTCGCGAAAGGCTCTTAATTTCGCGCCGTGAAAAAGTCGCCAAGTTCCGCCGGAAAAATCACCTTCGGAAGGATGGTTGGATTGAACCGGAAAACCGGATGACCGTTGCGGAAAAGCTCTGCAAGTATCGCATCAGGCGGATTGAACTTCCGAAATTTGGAGCCCCGGTTTCCTTGTCCCTAGCCGACAAGGACGACGCCTTACAGGCGGGGCTCATGGCATGCGTTGAAACCGGATTTTTCGAGCATGGACTCGTCACCCGGGACGTGACTAAGGCCATCAGGCGCGCCATGGAATCTCGCGATTGCCTCCGGCGCGATTGCATCAGGGAAATCGGGACAAGCTCACCAGAGCTTGTCGCGGCCGCCGTTGGATTTACCACAGAAGAGGAAACCATTTCTCACCGTTTAACGAACGGCCAGAAAGAGGCCTTTCGTGCTCTCATGGCGGACCTTCGAACGGCGCGGAAAATTGACGCTTCAAGAAAAGCCGACTCCGCCTTTCGCGGTCACCGTGATTTTTTACTTGAGACACTGGGGCACCTAACCGGGCGCACGGCTCGTTCACGTTCTGGAAATTCTTTCGCGAAGCGGGCGCAACGGTTCACCGATTACGTAAAAACCGGATGGCGTGAAAATTCACGCACGGGGCACCCGCAACGGGTGAACCGCAACCTTGCCCGGGAGTTAGATCACGCATGGAATCAGAATTTCGTTTCCGCCTAACCCTTACGCGTAAGGGTTTCCCCTCACCCCGGCGGCCTAACGGCCCCGGGGTTTTTTTGTGAAGACCGATGCCGTCCGTGTCCG
>Ga0209191_1000268_pt1 | contig 41294 bp, 62 predicted proteins | sample S_130626_EF_Meta_FD_187320 | JGI IMG/M metagenome (GOLD analysis project Ga0209191, IMG submission 187320) | Freshwater microbial communities from Lake Simoncouche, Canada to study carbon cycling - S_130626_EF_MetaG (SPAdes) (version 2) | ecosystem: Environmental > Aquatic > Freshwater > Lake ...
CTAATCTGTTCTACAATGTGCGGAAAATTAACAAGTTCTTTACCATTGCGACTGAACATATCCACCCGACCATCAGCACGTACAATAGTAAGCACTCTAACTCCGTCGAGTTTAACTTCGATAAGTTTTTTGCCTGATACCTTCGACTCATGATTAGCACTATCGTGAGCAAGCTGACAACCGAATATAGGAATAGCATAACTAGCATATTTCTTTTCCACTACTTTGTTAATTGTTTTTTCACTAGTACCGCAACGCAAGTCCTTAATAAGGATGCGTCGATACCAGCCATTCCATTCTGCTTTGGTAGCAGACTTCATCATTGCTTGAATCATATCCCTAGCTGTGTTACCGGTAACTTGACGTGTAACAAAACCAGTAAGAGCGAGAGTAAAACTATCCCAAGGTAAGCCAGCACCATCTTCATCATTTTTCTCCGGAACTTGTTTAATACCAAAAGTAATCATTGGATCGAGAGCTAGGCGACAACCTTCAAAGAATTCCTTATTACCCGATTGGGCAATGGCTTCAATGATTGCTTCTTTGTTTAGACGGGAAGGATGACTTTCCAAATCCCAAATATGACTAGCACAAACGCTCATGTTTACTCCAATAGTTAACTGTATAAGTCTTTATTATACAGTGTAATTATCAGTATGTCAAGTGGTTTGTTGTCTTAAATGGCTTGCCGTTGTAGGCGTTTTCCAATTGAGTCATAATTTTATGCTTCATTTGGATAACTTTTGGATGTGTGTGTTCGTACTCAAATGCTTTCATAAAACGCCCCCAACCATTTGGACGAACACGTTTTGGAACTTTTGAATCTAAATATTCACGTATTGCTTTTGGATCCCAGCCAAATTTATCAATCATGTCTTGTGCTAGATTAAATGAATGGGCACCCATTTCATCCCTATCGCCATAGTACTCTTGTTCTTTGCGAGTTTTGGCATAGTATGCTGTACTTTGATATCCTGGAATATCTTTAAAGTTTCTAGCACGGTATTGGCGGGTGTGTATAATTTCATGCAACATTGTATCGGCAATTGCCACACAAACTCGTTCAAAACGATACGTGCTCATACGCATTGTTTCAGTACGTGTAGGATAAGCTAGTTCAATTTCAATAAAACGCTTTCTGCCGCTTTTATCCAAATCACTATAGTAAGCCCCACCAACCCAAACTTCGCCTTTCTTTACCGGAGCAAATCGGCTACTGACTACTTTAACAGGAAGATAGGCTTTAATATGCTTACTTAATATACTAGTAATTTCGCCTATGGTTAGCCTCTTATCAACTATTTCTGATTTTAGCTGATAAACCATTGAGTACAGGGTACTGCGATCCAAGGCGGACCAATTAAAGGCTGAACGGGCCATAGCACACTCCTATCGTTTGTATTTATAGTGTACTATGGTTTTCTAAAAATACCGTGTTTTACGGACGTTTTTCAATGACTTTATCAGCCAGTCCGTATTCCACCGCTTCTTTAGCACTCAAAAATGTATCAAATTTCATAGCTTCGTAAAGCTGATCATACGTTTTTCCAGCAGTATTATGCTTGACATATAGTTCGGTTAGGCGTTCGTTAATACGCTTAGATTCTTCAAAACTACGTTTTGCGTCCTCAAACTCTAGTTCCTGTACGTGAACTGTACCACGTGTTCCAGGAGTACCAGAACTAACACGATGGATCATAGTCCTAGCTTCAGGCAAGACAAACCGCTTTCCAGATGCGCCGGCTTGAGCAAGGAATGAGCCCATACTACAGGCCTGTCCCATAACGTATGTGGCGACGTCGGGTCTAATAAACTGCATGGTATCGTAAATAGCAAGGCCAGCAGTAACGGACCCGCCAGGGCTATTAATAAACAAGTTAATGTCTTCATTACCTTGACTCTCTAAAAACAGCAACTGAGCAACCAGCAAGCTCGAGGTATGCTCGTTAACATCCGTGTCCAACATGATCACACGGTCCTTGAGCAAACGACTATAAATGTCATATGCTCTTTCGCCCTTTGGCTCACTTTCAATTACCATTGGTACCAAATTAGGCATACTCTTTTCCTTTAATTGTATTCATTAATTCATGACGCTCTGCACTGATATAAGATTGTGCTACACATAACATCCATATAGCATGATTCATATTTGCTGGCGGAACCATTTTTTCGCCTGAACGAAACTGACGCAGTTCTTCTGCGTCTTGTAATGCTACTCGTTCCATGGCTTCGTAATCACGAGCCATTTCCATAAGTTCAATTTCGTTATACATTTGATGTGTTGTAAGTTTGATTAAAAATATCTTTTTTAACTACACCGTAATCATTTGGACCATGACGTACAATGTAATCTTCTCCTGTATTATAGTTTAACTTCTCTCCCCAGCTGGTGTCAACACTTCCGGAGTGGTCTGCTAATTTAGCTATTTTGATAATTTTTTTAGGAGTACAAATACCGTCACCTAAATCATCTTTAAGCTCATCAAACTTATGTGGAGGAATAGGATACTTTTCGCCCTTGGGTCCTGTTAAGATGTAGTAACCCTTTTTATAATTCACAGGTCCTTCCAGTGTTTCAATTTGACCATCACTACTTGCAATTTCATATTTCTCTTTGGCCGGTTTCTTATAAGTTTCAAAACTACCATGCTTGAACCAATCGTCGGTAATACCTTCCATTGATTCTACAATATTCATAAATTCTTTAATCATTTTCTTCCTCGTGCATTTGATTTTTGAATACTGTGAGTTGTTCGATTAAATCCTCACATCCTTTTCGAGTCATAGTAAGTGTTGTAATGCCCGTTTTAAAAGTCATCTTACCTTCACTAGTTATTCCGATACTGTAATATTCCTGTTCCTTTTCCTTAGGAGGTTCGACATACGGAACTGCCTTAGGTTCTGGAAACGGAACTACGTTACCGAGATACGATAGTTTATCTTTACCTTTAAACCAATCAAACATGTTAATCCTTTTTATCGCCAAACAGTTGTAGCAAGCTGAGGAAGATATTGATAAAGTCCAAGTACAGAGTCAACGCACCCAATACTTCTGCGGCAGGGCTGGAATCAGTACTAACCATCTCACGGATCTGTTGTGTGTCGTAAGCAGTCAAGCCCATAAAGATCACAATAGCCAATGCTGAGATAACCATCTGCATTACACTGCTACCAATAAAAATATTGATAATGCTGGCAATGATGATGGCAATCAATCCAACAAACATGAATTTGCCTAGACTATCTAAATTCTTTTTAGTAAAGTATCCGTAGAAGCTCATTGTTCCAAATAGAACACTTGCACCCATGAACGCACTAAAGATACTGCTCATGGTGTATACGGCAAAGATTACAGCAAAGCTCAGCCCCATAATGGCCGCAAATCCCGCTAACAATAGTACAGCAGTTTCTTTTGGCGGATCGTTATTAAGTGCGTATCCAATTCCAAATACAGCAATCAAGGGTGCAAACATTACCACCCAGTGCATTGCACCTGTAAAGAAAAACTTTACCAATTCTGGATCTGTTCCAACAAAGAAACTGACCACCATACTTACTAGTGTGGCGAGCCCCATATAGCCGTAAACACGGCCCATAGCTTGATTGATCTCGCCTGCACTTCTGTAGCCAACGATTCCGTCAGCTGAATAATTTGTACCAAACATATTGATCTCCTTATTTTCCGTTAGTTTGTACTGTTGGAGTAACTACACCGTTGATAACCAAAGTTTGACCTTTGAAGTTAGCAATAGCACCTGGCAAGGCTCGCATGGCATCTGCTTCAGCTTCTGCTTTGAGCAATGGAATTGCCATTGGGTTAGCCTGCATTGACTCGTTACGCTTACGTGCTGTGGCAACTTTGACTTCTTCAGTTTTGTATTCGTTCTTAGCCTTGACCAATTCGTTAGCACTAGCCACAACTGAGTCGGCTGGTACAATGTTACGGATCAACACTTGACCAATTACAATAACACCATCCAACTTTTCTTCAGCCAGTGTGCGAGCAATTTGTTCTTTGATTTCGGTTTCCATCGACTGACGAGCATCGCCCATTTCCAATGCTTCATACTTACGTGCGGCCTTGTAGATAGCGTTACGTGCGGCATTGAAGATGTAGTTATACATCAAGTAGACATCGCCATCGTGAACAGCGTGGAAGCTACGATTCTTGGCATTATAAATCTCAGCCACTTGTGCTTGGTTAATGTTGTAGGTAACCAATGCGTCAAAGTCTTTCATTGTGCTATTATCTTTAGCCAATGGAGTCATATCTTCAACTTTGACTGAGATTTCCTTGATTGGGAATGTAATAACATTGCCAATGATAGTTTGGTTAAACGAGCCAGGTAGCAATTCACCTGTGCTGACCTGTTTGTCAAAGCCCACACGGAGACCAACTTCTCCAGTTTCAATACGAGTACAACCTGTTGCCAGCACAGCCGCGGCAAGAACGGAGAGAGTCAAAATACGCTTCATTATGTTTCCTTAGAATAAAATTACGATTACTGTCATTACCAACAATGCCAGTAATGAGACAAGTATACTATATGCAATGGATTTTGTCAATGTCCATCGCTCCTTACCATTCAAGTTTCTCCAGGTTGTGATACCCAGATGAATTAGAACAGCAAGTATGGCAAATGCTAACCAAAGTCTAATCATTTTGCTTCTTCTTTTTTACGTTCGATAGGGGGAGGAAAGTACGGTTCAATCACATAGTGATTGGCTCCCCACCACCCAAAGGCAGTGAAGAAACCATATACTATTACTTCTGCGATACCCATTATTGTTGCTTGTCCATTTCAGTCTTCAACTCTTTGAATCGCACATCGGCATCAGCTTGGGACTTACGTTCAGCTTTAGCAGTTTTCTGTACGTTAGCCAATCCTGTTGGCAACTGAATTTCAACAAAGGTTTCAACGCGGTTACCGTTTCTAATAACTACTTTCTTTGAAACAGAAGCACCAGTTAAATCAGTCTTTTCACATTGTGAACGTATAAATGATTCGGCTCGTATAGTTTCGGAGTTTTGATACATATCGGCTTTCTTCGTAACTGTGCCGCCAGCGTAGTCACAAATTTTACCTTTTGCTTGCATAGTAGCAATCTGTTCAGACCACTCTTTATTTTTTTCAATAGCATGTCCGCAAGCAAAAATTGCATCTGTGCTAATTGAAGCTTTATCTTTACACCAATCTGGTGTATTCGATAGTGTTGTTTTAACACTGTCTACTTCACGATCATATTGACGCTCGGCAATACGAGCATTGTGATCAGTAGTGCCACAAGCCGCTAGCATAGCAACAATAGGGATTAACAATAGAGTCTTTTTCATTTTAAGTCCTTAGTTAGATTTGATTTTAGAAGCCAACAAGTCAGTTCCAGACTTGACATCTTCGCCAAGGCCTTTTACTAAACCAGCCGATGTACTACAGGCGGTCATATTAACTGCCAAAATAAGTGCTACGAAAATTTTCATTTTGCCTCCTGAACAGTTTTAGTAGCTTCTTTAGCCACTTCCGATACTAGTGCCTTACCCTGATTGCTTACAAATGTAACTCCACTTGCGAACAAGTTTACTACAAATGTAGGAGCAAGGATTACCAATGCAAGAATAACAATCCATTTAGTCATTTCTAACTCTTTCTGTGTGTTTAACTAGTCTATATTATATGTGATATGTGTTCAATTGTCAACGACTTTGGTAATCAAATTACCATTTATCAACAACTGACCATGTATCCATGTTTGGATCCGTTTGGCAAATTATGCCGTGATTAACTTGCAATACATTTTGGAACATGTATCGTTCTCTAAACAATCGGCATTTTGAATGTCGGTGTTTAAAGTACGTAAAATTGAGTGCAGGTATTTCTGCTACTTCATTTTCCAAAATATTATCTCCAATTTTAACTTTTTCTGGTAACTTAGGTACAGCTTCGCCTCCACAAACAGTCAGCGTGTTTGAGCTAACGGTACCGTCTTCGTTTTCTGCGATAGACATTCTTGTTGAGCATCCGTCATTTGATAATACAGCACTCTTTACTTTAGATGATTTTGGTGTGCTAATACTATCACTAACACTAGCACTAATATTGTTCTCAATTTGTTTCTTATTTCCGCACCTGTATTCATACCACCAAAGGGTAGCTTTCAAAAGACTGTTATAAGCCCTGTCATTATCGTTGAGATTATCTGGATCTGGATCAAAATTCTTTCTAATCAAAATGCTTTTGAGTAAGGCTTGTTGTTGATCAGCCAATTCACATTTTGTATCAAAATTAGATAACTCTTCGTAAGTTAACATTTTGGCAGGTGATGGCCCGCTGGCCGCATTATTGCAACCAACGAGCACCAATGCTGATATGAGTATTAGTTTCTTCATGCCATTAGTATAGCACCAAAGGTGCTTTATGTCAACGGTACTTGTCGTCTAATTCTACGCTAGCCAATCCTGCAATGGTTTGGAATTTGTCCCAAGCCAGTTTGGCTGTAGGATTCTTTTCTAATTCGCTGTTTGGTAATACTGCTTCTAACCAAATTTCTGGACGTCGACTAGGGTGTGCGCCAAACTTGCGAGGCTGATGTAATTTGCCAGTTTCCCAAAGTTCAATGCTAACACTACGGAATCGATCTTCGTCGTGATAGCCTGCCCATTCGGGATTGCTTTGGGCAAAGAATCCGCGACTGTAAGCATTGTCAGTGCCGCCGCCATAGCCAACCCAAATACCCTGCCACTGTTCGTCATCATGTGGATCGAAATCTGTGCGAGTGATCAGCACCAACACATCATCGATGTCTACTACACCGTCTACAATGTCACGTACACATCGACTATAACTAAGTCCAATTTTCATACTAACCTCTACTGCTGGTTGATGTTTTAGATATAGTAGGACCATCGGACACAAAGTCCATACTGGCCATACGACCTTCGTAAACTTTGCCATTCCATTTCATGGCTATTTTTACTGCTTTACTAACGATAACGTGAAGTACAACATTCTCTTGGAAATCTTGTACAACTGCTTCAACAATCTTTCCACTTGAGGATTGTTTAATTTGACAAGTATCACTGTGTCTCGTTATTGTATTCACGTTCTTCTCCTAGGGTAATCATAATACTCTTGACACTATCCCAACGAAAACTTTTCCAATGATTTGACTCCATGTCATATACTGGCATAATATCTTCATTTACCTTACGTTCTTTTTTAGATTCAACAATAGTTGGATCTTTGAACAACACGTAAGTTGGATTGGTAGTACATTTCATAATGCGTTCTGTACCGTCCTTCTTGGTAAATGTCACAGTGACAGGGCCAGATTTAAGATTGCCTTTCAGCCACTTCTTAAATAAGGCCGTGTCCTTTTCGCTTAGATTGCCAACGGTGGTCATTCTGCGCTTTCTAGTTCTGAAATACGTTGACGCAAATTAAAAACTTCTGCTTCTAATTTGGCAATATGTTCAGAAATTTGTAGCATAAACTTATGGGTATTCTCCCCAGTAGTTTTTACCATTTCAGGAACTGACATTTTAACTTCTTCCATTTAAACCTCCAATAAAATATTTGGGTTCCAGCCACTGTTCTCGCTGTAACCATCGTTTTCGTAACCACGTGGGTTACACACAACTCTAGTCTCACCAATTGTATAATCAAAAGGATGATGAGTATGACCGTGTGTCCACAGTTTGATCTGTGGGTGATCCAAAATGAACTCACTCAAGTCACTGTGGTAGCCACCATTCATCAAAGTTTCGTGTGCGTACATTGGATGAGCACTTTGAAAACTAGGACTGTGATGACCTACTACAACACACTTCTTGTCCTTGTGTTCCTGAACAATCTGTTTGATGTAGCCCAGAGTCTTATCGTGACGAATAGCAACATCCAACGCACTCATAGTGGCATAGTTTCGCTTGTCGTTACGAATGATACGAAAGTCGTTCATCATACCTTCAATGGCATGCATAGTAAGCGGATCACGCTTGTTCATATCTGTCCAAAGTGTTCCACCGACAAACACAACATCGTCAATAATCTTAGTGTCTTGCTCTAACATATACACATTAGGGTATTTGGCGCACTCGTCACGCATGTAATCGATAGCCGCATAGAACTTGCCATTGTAGAATTCGTGATTACCCATAATGTAAATTACATGAGGGAACTGAAAACTACAACGCTTAAAGAAATCTCTAAAACGCTGTGCTGTCATTTGTCTACGACCTAATCCAGTGCCGTTAGCAATCGCTAACTGGTCCGCAGTATTGGCAGGCTCAGGATGGTCGTGGAGATCCTGGGCGATACAAATATCACCACCAAGGATCAAAACATCATAGTCCTGATCATTAACAATATTGACATCACTGAACTCTAAGTGAAGGTCACTGACTAGCTTTATCTTCATCGCTTTCTTCTTCCGCAAATGGCCAAGGTTTTCCTTGACTTTCCAATTTCCATTTCTGAGCATCTTCTCTAGTAAGACGTCCAGCTTCGTATTCACTAATAGCATGACGTAATGCTTCTTCAACAAGCTCGTTAAAAGTCATATCACGCTCGTGCGCTAGTTTCATATATTGTAACAGTTCTTCATCCGAAAAGTCAACCTCTACTTGCACACGGGTATCATAGGCCTCACCAGCCCGAATGGCAAGTGCTTTTTGGATAAAGTCGTCTACCACGTCCAAATCAACATAGTCAACATCATCCCATGCTTCGTTCAAATTAACATCGCGAGCTAATGCTTCGTTGGCATGCTTTTCCTGATTCTTTGGGTTAATCATTCGATAAGCACGGTCGTTAGTATAGTCGCACATACTGACTTCGTATACTTTTTGGCTCTTGGTACTGAACACAATACTAAAACTATATCCACCCACGCCATGAACACCATTCCATGAATCCAGTGTATAGGCATTTGGTCCGTAACAACCCCAACCATAATCGCCGCCTTCGGTGATTTTATAGTCGACCAATTCCATCCATTCTTTCATTGTAATCATTTGAACACCTTTGAATCAAAAATAATTGCTGAACCTAACACAATAAAAAATACGCCGCCTAATGTGTCTCCAAGAGCCACACTCGTAACTCCGTTCAACACGTTTATTCCACCAATAGTATATCCGATCGTTATACGGTTACGACCAAACCATTCCATAAATTTTTCCATTATTCTTCAAATCCTTCTTTAAGTAGTTTACGTTGTTCCCATTCTTCCGTCTCTTTAGCACGTTTGATTTCACGTGCTTCTTCACATGGTGTGCAGTATGTATGCACCCATCCGCCGCCACGGCGCTCTCCAACATTGCCACAGCTTTCGCAAGTGACGCCTGTTAGGCTTTCTGCCAACGACACCATACCGCTGATGTAGTCATCTCCACCTGAGTAATAAAATCTCAGTGTGCCAAACTTTTCTTTGACTTGATCCAGTGTTACCTGCGGAATAGATTCGGGCACTTCTCTAAAGTCTCCAGCAACAATTTCCGCCAGTCGCTTTTCTTTGTATTCGTCATTGGGTTGAGCTTTTGTAGTTTCTTCAAACAAATCAAAGTTACCAGCTTTTGCCTGAGTGGCCATTTCGTTATATTCAATTGCCCACTTACGCTGTTTCTCTTTCCAATCGATATGATGCTGAATACTGCCCATCAGCTGATCTAGGATATTGAACCAGCCATCGCCACATTCAAATCCCCAACACATGCAAGTTTCTTGCATGTTCTTGTTGCGATTAACCATCATCTTTGGATACCGCTCGCACAACAACTTATCTAGTTCTTGTTTCATATATTTTCCTAGTCGTATGCCACACCGGGCATTTGTTTCTTACCTTCCCAATGATCTCGTGTTACGCATAACCCTTTATGACGCACCTTCATTGGATGATCTAAGTTTGGTAGCTGTACACGTACTGCCTCGCAGTCTTTTCGGCTATTAAATTGTAGAGTATCTTTACTCATAAAGTCTCCGGCAGGACTATACATAGCAACAATTAAAATCCAAGAGTATGTCATTTCTCTATTCCTTCTACTTGTTTGCCTTCTTTAATCATACGCATTAGAATACGATTCTTTTCTTTCTGTTCTGCTTTAGCACGTTTGTCATCGTCGCTGATCTTAAGCATACGATCGTATTCACGTGCCCAACGCACACCATTTATCCAATCTTCCAATCGTTCTAAACTGCCAACAAACAGTTCAGCATCACGATTGTAAATTGGTAGTGCTTCGTGATCTTTTGGTAAAAGACTTAAGGCCCCGTGATCTTCCGACCAATCAGTGTGCTTACTTTTGGCAAACTTAAAGCCCAGCTTGTCGATTTCTTCTTCGATACGCTTGATCCTTTGAATTGTGTTCCAACCACTCATATGATCCGTCCCAATCCCAAATAGATTAAAGTTTCCAATTCTGTTTGATAGTCTTGTCCAAGCCTGCGCTTTTCAAAAATTGACTGTAATACTTCCTTACCATCACCATAGTCCATAACACCCGACCCACGTGACTCTAATTCTTCAATTAGATCATCTGTTTCAAAGTCACTCAAATTAACATCCACTTCAACTTCTGTGTAGATAGTTTTATACATTACTGCGCCGCCTTTACATAGTGTAATCTAGTAACATCGTTTTGATGTTTCCAATGCTTATTACAATCTTTAACTTTGGCTTTAACTATTACAGCAGGCCCTAATTTAAGATCCGTTTTGTTCATCCAAGACACCATCTTGTTGTTTATTATAGCATCTATATTCCAGCCTTCAAAGTTTTTTGACTTAACTGAGGAGATTATTTCCGCATCCAAATCTTTAACTGTACTACCAATTTCTGCTAAACATCCTTCTTCAACTGCTCGTGCGGCCTTCTTAACTTTGGTTTGAGCAACATCTCTAATATGAACGCTGGGCAAACAAGCTACATAACCAAATTGATTTTGTTTGACTGTATCGCTTGATAGGATTGTGTTTATATTAGTTTGAAAATCATTTTCACCTTCAATAGCACTAAACAAGAATTTACGAAAGTACTTGCGGATCTCTTCTGCTTGTGCTATGTCTTCTGGCAATACTTTAAGAGGCATTGGTGCATCTTTTGGATCCGCAGTCCAATGTCGATGATCCAGTGTGCAGAGCATCATCATCTTGTTGGTCTGTTTGAGATACATGAACGCACCGTCTTCCGAATATACTGGTGCGGACTCTTTAATATAAGCACCGTTGACCCGTTGTGCCGCACAAGCTAATTCTAGAACTTGTTGGGTAGGAAATTCTTTCATTTTTCTTCCTAGTATTTTATGCCTAAAGTTTTACGTCCAGGAGTTCTTCCGTTTTCTTTAACAAATATATTGCTTTTGTATTTGTGACAACAGGAACACAAGGTTTGTAGATTCTTTGGATTATTATTGGACGGATCTTCGTCAATATGATCCACATCTAACATACCATCCCAAACTATAGTTGTAGTACATACAAATCCTAATCGTCCGTCTATATTTTCACAATAGTCTTTACGATATTGCCTATACGGGTGTTTGCTGTTTAACCATTCAGTAGCAGAATTAAAACCTTCTTTATGGGCACAAACATCTTGTACATTCTGTACCCACGATGCACCTGTTTTTTCAGCGTATCTTTTAGCAGTATTGACATCGTGACACAATTGGCATACAGGTCGATAAACAGGCTCACCGCTAGTCCAGTGCCAATTTGATACTTGTTTGGGATTTGAACATCCGTGCGTTTCACACTCTGGATGATCCAAATCACTGTAACTAGGATGCGGCTTGCGTTTTATTCCTTGTTCAAGAGCAATCTCCCTTGCTATCCTATGACTAAACTGGTTAAGTTCTTTGATAGTGTAGTATGCCACAATGTCTTTCTTAGTTAATATGCAAGTATTTTATACGAAAACTGCATCTGTGTCAATCTTCTGTAGTCGTACATATACCTTTTTGGATAACTTTTTGAGCAAAGGATTGTCTATTGATTCAAACTGTCCAAAATAAGCCGCTAGGTTTGGGCTAACATATCTACCGTTAAATTTTAATTTGGCAAGAGCTGAGATTCGATGCATGTAACGCAATGCTCTAAATTTTCCCAATGTGCGGCAAAGTTCAATAGCAATGCTAAGTGCATAAGCATCGAGTTCATCGTCTTCGGCTAGATATTCTTTGTATGGTGATTTGACATTCTGAGTGTACACATGATGTTTACGTTTGATACTCTGTCTTTGATGTTTGTATTCATGTACAGTAGCATCAAATATTTGTATTAAAAATTCTGTGGTATGCTTTTTGTCCCAAACAGCAGATTTCTCAAAATTGTGATGTACAACAACTTCAATGGGGATTTCATTGTTTTGATCGTCATCCGAGTCATAGTACGCATTGACGTAAAATTCCTCTGTTCCAAGATGCTTGTCTCTATCAGATTTTATTTTGAGATTAAATCCGCGCTCTCGAAATTCTCTGCGTAGCATGGTCAACAGATTTTGAAAACTTACACCGTGTTTGCTGTTATGTCTAACTTGATTGCAAACAGAAGATACCGTTTCCATTACTGTATTCATGTTATAACCTATATGTTACACGACCTTTTGATAAGTCGTAAGTGCTTATTTCCACCCGGACCTTATCGCCCAAAATAATTTTAATTTTATGTTGTTTTAGCCTGCCGCCCAAGTAGGCTAGGATAATATGCTGGTTATCATCTAGCTGTACCCTATACATATTACCCGGTAATACTTCAGTGACTTGTCCAGTCAGTTCCAGTAAATCGTCCTTACTCATACTTTGCTAATAATCATTTTTCCATCTTCTACTTGAATGTTGAGAGTAGTACCTTCTACCCATCCTTGTGCTTCGCAAATTTCTGGAGGAAGTTTTAAAATAACATTATCCGGATCCCCGGGAATATCTTCAAAAAGTTCTTCAACTGTAAATGTTAATGTTGTCATTTGGTTCCAATTATCATAAATCGTTTGTATAGCGGCAATTGTAATTCTCCACTCCATTTAACTTTAATTTTACACTGTTCTGCAAATTCGTCAACTGACTTGGCAATTCTAATATGTTCGTCTATATTATAATTATTACTTTGCAACACTAACAACTGATTATCTTGGCGCTTGCTTAACCATGTTTCATATTGTTCTTGTGTTATATGTTCGCAACTGGTATTGATCACTACATCAACAAATGATATTAGATTGCACATGTCGCCGGTACTAGCCTGAAACCTGCCTTGCATCTCTTCGCCCTTGTTCATCATGGTAGCAATAGGCTCACAGGTGGGATCGATGTCAAGACTATAAATGCGTTTGATAGGAATCTTACTTTGAAACAACATGCTAGCCAACACACCTACCCAGCCGCCGTGTATTTCTATACTGACTGGATCATCTTTAACTGAATATTGCATACTCAGGGCTTGTATGAGCCATGATTTGCTGTTAAGTTGTCCAGACCAAAAAGCATCCATGGTTCGCATAGGATCTGGACTTTGCCTAATGGCTTGCATCCAATAGTGTAAGTGTTCTAAATCAATCTTCATCATCATTCCAAGGAACTGGCCGCCAACCTAATCGATTCAAATCCAATTCAATTTCTTCTGTTACTTGCCCTTCTGGAACATAGCCAGTTGCTGGTCTAGAATCTAATCCGTATCCCAAGTCATCGTTACCAATACCGCTACAGTACCAATCAATGTAGTCACCTTGTTCACGCATGTCAGCAACAATGCCACCGCTATGGCGCCAACTAGCACTCCATACTTCGCCTTTTAGCTCTTGCCAAAACTCACGACTTTGCCAAGTCATATTACACATAGCCGCATACAAATTCTGAGCATAAGCATCGCTGGCTTTGACTTTGTCGCACAGTTCTTTACTACTACGGAGATCATACTCCATATTGTTCCGTTGCCAGGCTGGATCGTGGATCTTGTTGGCGTCGTCAATCTTGATTTGATCCCACATGTCAATGTAGGCTTGATTGGGCTCTTCGCCCGCTTCTTCTGCCCGTTGGATTGCGCCTTCCTTTTGGAAAGTGTGTCGTTCAGGACTTGATGCTACGTTTTTCATTAATGCCATTTACCTTGGAAACAATGTAATACTTCATGTGCTAGTGATTCTGGCAGTGTCTCACGTGCCGTAATAATTAAACAAGTATCTTTAGTCCAAAAGGCACAAGCTCTACTAGGTACTTGATAAGCAGGTTCGCCCCAACGTTTTCTTTCGGCATTACATGCTTCAGGTACGTTGTCTGAAAATTTCCAAGTAATTGTAGTACTAGTAATCAAATTCTTACTAGGATAAATCATACCTATAGTCTGGGCAGTTGCCACATTAGAAATCAACGCTAAGATTAAAAATACTTTTTTCATAAAATGCCTTTCTGTGCCTGTGTTAAAAATGGTGTAGACGGCAGGATTCGAACCTGCAAAGCATGACTAAGTCACAAGCCCTGTCCCTCCGTTCAGCTGGGGGTCAGCTTACTAGGAGGAGGTATACCATGTTCCACTCACGTCTACAATGTAAGTATACTGTCTTTTGGCTAGCATGTCAATTATTTTTGAGCTCATACTGTAAACATTAAATACTGCCAGTATGAACTTTAGCCAAATTCCTTTCCAAAATATAGTCCAATTTGGACAACAAACCATGTTGGATACCAAACTATTTAACGTAAGTTGGATACTGGGTAGATTTTGTAACTATAACTGTAGCTATTGTTGGCCATATGCCCGAAGCGACAAATTAGATTACCAAACTTTAGATGTGTACAAGTCTGCAATAGATGAAATTAAGCGTCAGGCACGAGCTAATGGTTTTGATAGATTTCATTGGAGCTTTAGTGGTGGCGAACCTACAGCATATAAACAATTACCCGAATTGGTAAAATACCTAGACGAACTTGAAAGTACTTACCAGAGTATACACATGACTACTAATTTGTCGCCTGGTAGTAAATGGTGGAACACTTGGTGTAAGAACACTGAGATGTTACAACGTAGAAGTATTACAGCCAGCTTTCATGATGAGTTTGCCAAGGAGCAAGAGTTTGGCGACAAGTGTCTACAGTTAATGTACGAACTAGTACACGTTACTGTCAATCAAGTAATGGTTCCAGCCAAGTTTTTTGAAACACTAGAACGTTGTGAACGATTACGCAAACGTGGGATTAATGTAACACTCAAACCACAAAGCAATGATACTGCTACTGCTATTGTAGAAGGATACACTCCTGAAATGATTAAAATTATGCAGGACGAATATGAACAACGAGAAGTTTTTCAAATTAGACTTAATGATGGAGAGAAAGATTACTACATCGATCAAGCAGAAAGATTTAACGCATTAGGATTTAATAAGTTCCAAGGATGGGGTTGCAATGCAGGCTATCAAAGTGTTATAATAAGAGGTACTGAAGTTAAACGTGCTTACAGTTGTAAGGAAAATAATATAGGAAATATCCTTACAGGTTTTGAATTATTCAAAGAACCTAAAATATGTATTACTCCTATGTGCGTAAGTAGTGCAGATAGCAAAATACCCAAAAGGAAAATATAATGCCGGCAGTTAAACCTGGAATGATTGGGTCTTACGGACAAACACATTTTGAATTAGAACATCTTATTGACTTAACAACGTTTGATGCTATTCAACTTGATATACTGAAAGGTATGGCATTGTCTAAAAAATTAACAATACGTGGACAATTTAGAAATCCAATCGTAGACGAACAGCGTAGCTATGTGTTTGACAAAGTTAAACCGATGTTTCATGCGTATGAAGAATTTATGGCATTGCCAGACGACGATCCGTTAAAGCAAACAGGATTGGCCATTCGCGATCAGGACAATCACGCATTTGTTGAATTTATGAAATATGCTTACGGTGCTCACGACCACTATACTGTTTATAATTTCTGGGATGGCGTTCCTGGTTGGAAAGCTGATCCTAAAAAACGTCCACCAAACGAAATTGCAGAATATTTTCCTTCGCTACTGGCATGGATAGAAAGTCTAGTAACGGCTGGAATATTTACACACGTGGGCAGGGCCTACATAGTATCTGTTGATTCGTTTGGAATTTCATTTGAACATAGAGACAATTTAGCAGACCCTGAATCAAATACTGATTCAGAATTTATACACGTCAGGGTCAATACAAAGCGTCCGTTTTACGTTTACAATGCAGAAACCAAAGAACGATTTTACATAGAGTCCCGTGTAGGATGGTGGAACGACAAGGACACACATGGTGGCGATCCTATTCCGGAGCCGGCATACGCTGTACGCATTGACGGGGTGTTTACTGAAGAATTTAAGAATAAAATAAAAAATGTTTAAATTCTCTGAACTGAAACAAATACATTTAGAAATAACAAATAACTGCCAAGCTAGTTGTCCCATGTGCAGTCGCAATCACCACGGCGGTGTTGATAATCCGTTAATTAAAATTAACAGCTGGACTCTTGAACATTTTAAACATACAATAAATCAAGAAGTGCTGGATCAAGTTGACGCCTTATATTTTTGCGGTAATTTTGGTGACCCGTTGCTTAATAACGATTTAATAGAAATGATTGAATACAGTGTCAAGTATAAATCAAATATTGAAATTAGAATACATACAAACGGTAGCCTTAGAAATAGCAGTTGGTGGGAACGTCTTGCTCGCGCAATGCCAGAGAATCATTTAGTAGTGTTTGCTATAGACGGGCTGGATGAAACGCATAGTTTATATCGCATAGGTACTGATTATAATCAAATACTTCGCAATGCAGTATCCTATATAAAAGCCGGTGGCATTGCCGAATGGGCATTTATTAGATTTAAACACAATGCCCACGAAGTAGAAACTGCCAAATCTATTGCAAGCGAATTAGGATTTCAACGATTTGTTATGAAAGACAGCAGTAGATTTGTACTAGAAAGCAAATTCCCTGTACTTGATAAACTAGGCAAAGTAACACACTATCTTGAACCAGCTAATGAAAGTAAAATTGTTTTTATTGACCGCAAGGTACTTGACAGCTATAAACAAATAGTAGCGGCCAGCACAATCAATTGCTATGCACAGCAAAACAAAGAAATCTACATAGATGCGTTTGGCAGAGTATTTCCCTGTTGCTGGCTAGCAAGTACTCCTTACAACTATACAGAAGATGGATCTTCTATACTAGAAGTTAGGCAAGTAATAGTAGACCAATACAATGCTATGATTGAAGACTTTGGTGGAATCAACAACATCGATACACAGTATCGCAGTATTAAATCTATTGTAGACTCTGAGGTCTATCAAACGGTGTGGGATCGATATTGGTCAGACCCTAAAATGGTAACGTGTGCTAGAGCTTGCGGAACTAATGCATTAAGCAAACCAATTGACCAGTTTGCTGAAAGAGAAACCCTATGATTGAAACTTCCGCAATACGCAATTCTAATAATGAGTCATTTTCAGTTGTTTGGGATACTGGCAAACGATGTAACTACGACTGCTCTTATTGTGAATCATCCAGACATAACAATACTAGTAATTTTAAAAGTTTAGAAGAATTTAAAAAGACATTTAGCTTTATACAATCATGGGCTAACTTGTATAATTCTAAACGTAAACAAGATACGCACACTAATATTAATTTTACAGGGGGCGAACCAACTGCCAATCCTAATTTCTGGAATCTACTAGATCATATTAAGTCTCAGCCTGAATTTTATTATCTAGGTCTTACTACTAACGGAGCCTGGGGAGAAAATTATTCTAAGAAGATTATAGATACAATTAACCATGTAACTATCAGCTACCATGCAGAAGCAGATCCTAAGTTAAAAGAACGTGCAATAAAAAACATCATAGCATTATCCAAAACAGATGTTAAGCTACAAGTTAATGTAATGTTACATGCAGACCATTGGGAAGAAACAACTGGAGTATACAATCAATTAAAAGAACAAGGAATACGTGCAAATCCAAGACCAATTGGTGATGGTGCAATTATACGTAAAGGTTGGTTTATTGATGCAGACGGCACAAATCGCAGAACTAGTCATGAATATTCAAAGGAACAGCAAGCATGGTTTTGGACCGAGATGGGATTGGAAGACAAGCCTAAATCAGTTGCAGGTGGAGACCAACTAGGCCGTGCTTGTTGTGGCGGTCGATGTGTGGAAGGCAAAGTTGACGGGGCATGGCAACCTATTAAATTAATTAATACTAATTTTGAAAAATGGAATTGTATGGTCGATTGGTATTTCTTATATGTTGACCAAGAAACAAATTTAGTTTATCATCACCAAACCTGCCAAGCATTGTACGACGAACAGCGTGGCCCAATTGGTAATTTAGATGATAGTGATAAGTTACTTGAAGATTTAAGAAACCGACTTGAGCAAAAAGATAAATTTATAGTATGTCCTAACAAACGTTGCGGGTGCGGTATGTGTATACCTAAAGCCAAAGACTACCAAGATTTTATAGAAATTAAAAATACAATAATAGCATGAGACACGCAATATTTTTTAGTTTAACAGGTAAACGCTGGGAAAGATCCTTGTGGACACATCGTGTAGCAACATTTTTACGGATGAACGATTGGGATGCCGAAGTGGTAGATTTTACTGCGTTTTGGCAATTGGAAGAATTACAAGAACTAGTTCGTTCCCGCACTAATACAAATACAGTTATGTTTTGTTTTGGCACAGCATTTTTAAATCCATGGAGTCCTTACTTAAACGAATTCATAGCATGGCTTAAACTATCATATCCTACTATTCCAGTTGTAATAGGAGGAAACAATGCGTTGACTACTCCGGCACAAGGGGTGGACTATTGGGTTGACAGTTATGGTGAAAATGCTATATTGGCATTGTGTAAGCATCTTGTAGGAACACTAGGAGCACCGTTAATGACAGACTCTGCTTTCTTTGGAAACAAGAAAGTTATACGCGGTTTGCATCACTATCCAAGTGCGCCATTAGACAGTTACCTTGTTGATTACGAAGCTAGAGATTTCATGTTAGCATACGAGTGCCCGCAGATTGAAACTGCCCGAGGCTGTATGTTTAGTTGTAGTTATTGTAACTTTCCTATCATAGGACAGGCTAAAGATGTTAGTGTAAGCAAAGAACAATTTAAACTGCAAATGCAAACAGGATTTGAAAAATGGGGTATTAAGAACTGGCGTGTTATGGACGAAACATTTAATGATCGTCCTGAGAAATTACAGAAGTATGCCGATGCGGTAGATGAATTAAATTACAATCCTTGGATATGTGGATTTGCTCGTGGAGACTTAGTTGTCAAACATCGTGAGCATTGGGATACTTATATCCGTCTAGGCTTCCTTGGACATAGTATGGGTATTGAAACATTTAATCATGCGGCTGGTAAACTTGTACGTAAGGGAATGGATCCTGAAAAGTTACAAGACGGTTTGTTAGACTTTCAAGCCTATACTGACATACATGCACCTAAACGCTACAGAGCAAACATACAGATGATTTGTGGTATACCAGGCGAAAGTGTAGAGTCATGGAACAACTCGTTAGAATGGTTAAACACTAAATGGTCTAGACAAAGTGCCAGTGCCCATATTTTAGAAGTTCCCGACTATGATGAAACATTAACAAATCAAAGTCGTTTTACTAAAGAACTTGTAGGCAACGGCTTAGTTAAATTAGAAGCTAGACAAAATCCTGGATATACTGTAACTAAAGACGATAGCGGTAATGTTCTATTCCAATCTACAACTCCTAGGGGTGGTGGCGTGGGTAGCACTAGAAATGATGTCGTTATCTGGAAACATGATACTATGGATTGGTACCAAGCAGAAACCTTAGTTCAAGAATTTTATTCAGACAATGGTTTCAAAGGCCTTAGAGGTTGTAATCCGTTCTTAACTGACAGGCTGTTTGTATACCACGAAACAAATCAATATGAAAATGTATACGATTATAAGTTATCTAATTTAAATACTTCCGACGATAAATTTAAAAACTTTGTGCAAACTTATATCGATAAAAAGTTAAGCTGGAAATCAAATGTTTAAATTTAACCAGCTAGAAATGATACAAATTGAAATAACTAACCGTTGTCAAGCTAGTTGCCCAATGTGTCCTCGAAACATTCACGGCGGCATAGATAACCCGCTACTTAAATTGAATGATTGGACTTACGATAATTTTGTAAAAATATTTACGGTTGATGTGTTATCTCAACTTAGATTATTAAATTTTTGTGGAGACTTTGGAGATCCTATTCTTAACAACGATTTAATTAAAATGTGTAGTTATGTATCTTCTGTATCCCCAACAATAGAATTACAGATCCATACTAATGGCAGTGCCCGTAGTGAAAACTGGTGGCGCAGTTTAGCAGAAAGTTTGCCCACTAATCATATAGTAGTGTTTGCATTGGATGGCTTAGAGGATACACATTCAACATATCGTATTGGTACAGATTTTGATAAGATAATAAAAAACTCAAGTGCATTTATTAACTCGGGCGGCAAAGCGGAATGGTGCTTTATTAGATTTAAACATAATCAACACCAAGTTAAACAAGCTGAACAATTATCCTGTGAACTAGGATTTAAAAAATTTACTGTAAAAAATAGTAAACGATTTAGCCGACCGTTCCCAGTAGTTGATAAAGGCGGCAAGTTCATTTATAATATAGAACAGCCAGAAGATACGATAGTAGAGTTTATTGGACGTAAACAGGTAGCCGGGCATCAAAAATGGGCTGGCGCTGAAATTATAGATTGCCAAAGTCTACGCAACAAAGAACTATACATTGATGCTCAATATACATTAAGCCCGTGCTGTATGATAGGTGCGTTCTTATATACGAACTATGATAGCAATTTATTAAAGCAATACAGTTTATATGAAGACGATTCTGTCTTAGAAGAAGGCGCCATTATACAACAACAAGTACTAGGATTTAATAAATTAAATGTTTTAGAATTAGGCCTTAAAAATATAGTAGAAACTGATGCGTGGCAAACAATGTGGCAAAAGAAATGGACTGAAAAATCAAGTAGTACTTGTATAATCATGTGCGGCCCTAATAGCCCTTTTATAAAAATAGACAAACAAAAAATCTTAAACAATGACAAATAAAACATCTATATGCCCTTTGCCATGGATACATCTTGCTACTCGCCCTAACGGCGATGTTCGTGTGTGTTGTACTGCTAATGCTAGTGGCGCAGGTGAAGAGGATGTTAAAGATGTTGGCCTTGTAAAGCAAAACGGCCAAGTTATGAATTTGCAAACACATTCCATTGCCGAAGTTTGGAATAGTGACTATATGAAGGCAGTTCGCCTTCAAATGCTAGATAATAAAGTTCCTCCAAGCTGTACCAAATGCTTTGAAGAAGAATCTAAAGGTATTGTAAGTAAACGTCAATGGGAATCCGTAGTTTGGAACGAACGATTGGATATGCCAACTATTATAGATGCTACCGGCAAAGATGGTAGTTTACCTGTAGACATTCCTTATTTTGATTTGCGCTTAGGAAATTTGTGCCAACTTAAATGTATTATGTGTAGTCCACACGATAGTAGCAGTTGGATTAAAGAGTGGAAACTGCAATATCCTAAATATAAAACTATTGAACTAAAACAAGATCAGCAATGGAATAGCGACTTTGATTATACGTGGTATAAGAAAGGTAGTTTCCTAAGTGATATGCGTTTGCAAGCATATAATATTCGCGAGCTTTATTTTGCAGGCGGAGAACCTCTGTTAATCCCTGAACACTACAAGATATTAGAGTTTATGGTGGAAACAGGTGCCGCCAAATTATGCGTCTTGCGTTATAATTCTAACGGGCTTGAACTTCCAGAAAAATTATTTGATTTATGGAAACATTTTAAAGAAGTTAAATTCAACTTTAGTGTCGATGCAGTAGGCGTCCGTAATGATTATATACGTTATCCTAGCAAATGGAGTGATGTTGTTACCAACTTAGAAAGACTAGACGATACTCCTAACAACATTACAGTTAATATTGCCTGCGCTGTGCAGTTGTTAAATGTAATGAATATACCAGACTTAGTGCATTGGAAGGAAAGTAAAAACTTCAAAAAGATTAACTTGCCTCCTTACGGCGCCGGCTTAATAGGAACACACTTAGTATACTTACCTAGCTATCTAAATGTTAGAGTACTTCCACAACATTTAAAAGACAAAGTTGTAAAACAAGTTGACTATTTCTGTTCTCGACGATTATCTGATAACGAATTTATGACTAACCCATACGGAGTTAAACGTTGGCAAGGATTAGTACAGTACATGATGGCAGAAGATTGGTCTAACAAACTTCCTATGCTTGAGGATTATTTAACTGTAACGGATCAACAACGTGGAACAGATTTTAGAAAAATATTTCCAGAGTTGGGCGATTTGTTATAATCTAGCAATTTTAACAGATTTAGATTCAAAAATTTCTGTAGTAGTTTTTTGACTCCATATTTGTTCTTCAAACGAAACCGCATACTCTCTTGCCGCACTGCTAATAGTATTGTTAGGAAACACTAAATCGAGATATTTTAAAATCTCAGCAGGTGTAGGATGCCCATCGCCATTGTTAGGTCTACCACGTGATCTGTATTCCTTAGTGTCTTGTAGTATATTAAACACTGACGGTTCTATTTTTAAAAATACATCTTTGTAGCACGTAAGCACATCTTGATTTTTAAGTAAATTTGAAATTGTTCCTTTGTGCAACTCTACAATAACATCGTTCCAGTCTGCTTTACCTTTAAAATACCCCGGAGCAGTTTTTCTTATTTTATCAACATCTCCGTTGGCAAAACTGTTAATAGCCATGTTAATCCAATCGCAATCTAAAGTATCTAAGTATATTTGCGTTGATTGTATTAATGCAAGATCTCTTATGACTGCACCACGGTCATCATAAAATCTTTTAATCCAGTCAGTACCATAACGCTCTTCTAGCATTGCTCCTGGAGTTACCATCCATTCGTTATTAACGTAACGATCTTCTCGACCTTTTTGACTCCACATTACTACAATCAAATCATCTTTAGTAAACTTGTGCCTATTATTTGCCTCCATAATGGCATTTGAAATATAAAGATTGCCAGCACCGCCCCAACCCCAATTTTCGTAGTATGGAATATCCTGTGAAAGAATGTCGGCCCAAGTCGGCCAATAGTATCTTGTAAAACTACACCCAAAGGCAAATAGTCTTTTATATTTAGAAGGGTTAATTGTTTGAAGTCGCATATTTTGTCAATGGAATGTCTGCCGCGCAGGTACAGAAATTACGGTCACAAGTTACGGGTTCGCTAGGAGCAACGAAGTTGCCTTCATATATGTTGCCAAGACTACCACCGACTCTACAAGTCGCTCTGTGTACATCTCCGTCCCAATTTATCATTAGGCTTTCTATACCTGCGTTGCAAGTCCAACCTTTGTATTTGTTCATATTCAATTTTATTACATCGTTGGCATGCATAATTTGTGTAGCATCGATTACACAATTACCTTCTACGGTAGCTTCTTGTTCTTTAAGCCAGTTTAAATCGTTTGCGTTGTAACGCATGTCATCAAACAAATCGTGATCGCCTTCTGTCCAGCGTATACGTCTTACAGTATTAGGAATGTGTGCTAACAAACATTTAGCACGTAATTGTAATACAGCATCCATGTAATCATGATGTGCCATTATTTGTGCTATAACTTTTTTGTTTGTTAAATCTACTACACTTTCCACAGTATTGAATACACGCCTCCAGTCAAACTCTAAGTGTATACTAAACACAATCTGATCTGCTTCTAGTGCTGAATAAAATTCGTATGGCAGTGTACCGTTGGTTGTTACACTGATCCATGTAATGCCTACATGTTTACAATACTTGACCAACTCTAAAAATTTAGGATGCACACACGGTTCACCGCCTGTAAAGCTAAGACGTATAGGTTTGCCTAATGTCATCAACTTGTCTACCGTTGCCTTAAGCGTTTCTATATCAGTATGTGCGCTAGAGTTGTCGTGTATACTTGCCGGGCAGTAACTACAATCGTAATTACATCGTTTGCCAAGATTCCATTCAATCTTAATACTACTCTGATGTGGCCAACGGCTAGTTACTTTATTCATAGTCCGTTTTCCTGTTTGGCCCAAGTTCGTTCTTGGCACCAAAAACATTTCTTGCATACAGGAACATACTGTCCTGGAGTATATGTTAGATAATCTAATCCTTCAAACTCACCTTCACAACTGCGAGTGGCGTTAAACAAATCAAGTATATTTAAATCCTTGTATTGTTTTACAACCCAATCCTTGCTGACAAATACAAACGGATGGGATACCAAAGCAGATCCAAATTTAAGTAGCATTAGCGATATATCTGTTTTGTCAGAATAGTCTACATTTCGATCAGTTGGTCGCATAGTAATTGAATCTAATTTAGGATTGCGAGTAATACCTGCGAACCAAATCTCTATGTTATTATAGTGCCCAATGTATTCTGCAAAACTGCGGGACATGATTTGATCACCAGATTTCATATTACCAAATCTATCTTTTATAGTGGTCCCAATAGATCCGTGTTCTAATTCTGGACTGATAAGATTTTCGTGCCTGTAAAAATTATGCTCTGGAAATCTATTTTTTAACCAGTTGAAAATCTCAACGGAAATTGTCCGTTGCCATGGACGTGATCTCCACATTCTAATATTACTGATTACATGTACGTTAACATTTTTTAAATTACTACATATTAGATATGCTAGTAATGCACTATCTGCACCGCCGCTTAAACTAATTGCTATATTTTTCCAAGAAGGATTGATAGGCAAGTACACTCCGTCAAATTCAACTACGTTGCATAACTTTTCTAATTCCTCTTTCATTGCCATTCTTTAAATTCCGGTGTAGTACTAAAAAAGTTCTGATTTCGAGTAGCATCCAACTTACGATTAAACTCTATACACTCTTGCCATTTATCGCTTTGATCTTGGGCATTCAAGTAATTTATAACGCCGTCTATTTGTCCCAGTGTAATCCCTAACAATATAGGATTAGCCTTAACGTGTTTAAATTTAGGTACAAGTTCTCGTACTGCTTTTAGTTTAGTAATAGCAAGTGCCTTCAATTCAGTCGGCAATACTTGTGCAGATAACACATTTGGATAGTTAACCATGTTAGTGTAAAATACAATTCCTAAATCGTCTAAGAAATACTTAATCATCTTATCTAGTATTAAAATATTACTAACCTGTACAGCAACAGCACCAACAATACGACTAATATTAGGTATGGTTTGAATTTGTTTAATATTATTAACAAGCTCTGACCACGATGCATTGCCACGTACATATTCATAACTATCACCTATGCCGTCTATACTCACGTTAACAGCAACGCTTTTAAATTTAGGCCAATATTGCCATATAGTACGATTACTCTTTCCCAGCATGGTCAAGTTGGTAGCATACTTGATCTCAATGTTATTGCCATACGGTGCTAGCATGTCTAGAATTTTATAGTGAGCAGGATCCATCAAAGGTTCGCCTCCAGCAAATTCCACACGTCTAAAGTAAGGCAGTAATTTTTCAAAACTAGCCCACCAGTTATCTGTATCAACAAAACTATCAAGGAATGGCTTCTTTTTTAAGTTTAAATCAATAATTTTTTGTACTAGGAAATTATCTTCTTTTTTGTAATGTGATTCTACTTCTTGCCAATCATTCCAACTAGTACTGTCCATAGGGTTACACATACGACATTTAAGATTACATAAATTATTCATCTTAATTTCCATTGTGGGAAATTCAAACGGCATAATTTCTTGTAATGGAGTATTAGGATACAAGTTAATACGTGCTTCGGGTATTTCACCTTTAATATGTCGTTGCCGTAAACTTTCAACACCCTGGTCTTCTAAGTTAAAACATGGCGCACATTCAGCAGGACGCTCGCCGCTTAACACTTGCCGACGAATACGTTGCATTGTATCGTTGTTCCAAATACCTTCTAATGTATCATCTTGTATAAACCCAACTGGGTGGCTACGGCAACAGGCTTTGACTGCGCCATCTTCTCGGGTAGCCAATCCGGTAAATGGATGCATACAAAATGTGGGTGATTGTGTCATGGAAATATTTATAGTCATAATAGTAGCACATAAATATTTCTATGCTAACTCCTACTAATTATACTACTAATCCAAACTTATTTCAAGAGGCATGTCACCATTTGCCAACTGGAGGAATGAAAACAACTATCAACCAGCCAACTGGTAACTTCTTCTATGACCCGTGGGTTTTAAAAGATGAGTACAAAGGTACAGTTTGGGAAACACTTTATGATTCATTGCCTGTAAGTAAAGGCGAAGCAAGAATCATTATTTTAGATCCTAACCAATGTTATCAAATTCATGCTGACATAGATGATAGGTACCATTTGAATATACTAGGTGACAACAGCTATCTAATTGACCTAGTAAGAGAAACAATGTATCCGTTGTCACAAGACGGTATTTGGTACGACATGGATGCAAGTTTCCTACATACTGCTACAAATTTTGGCCGTAGAGCAAGAGTACAATTGGTAGTTAGAAAACTATTAAAAAATAATAAATTAAACAATCCAGTCGAAGTATCGTTAGCTACTAGTATGGAGAATACAGGCCACGCTAGATTTTTATTTGATAACACCATGAGTCCATGGTTTAACGAAGCAAACAAATTAGGATTGATAAACAATTTTACGCAAGGGGTTGTGGGAATAACATTTAATATAGAGCAGGATAAACTAGAATCGTTTAAACGTATGCTACCTGAAGAATTTAAAATACTATGATAATGGATAACTGGAAATACTATTACAAGATGACTCGTGGTAATACATGGGACACAACTAACTTATTATATACACCAATCGTTAATCCTGGGGAAACAATCATGTGTATGCAATATGATGAGAATAGCCCGTATCAAAAAAATAAAAGGTTAACTAAAGAAGTTGTAGATTTCTTTTTTGAACGCGAAGTTAAATTCTTAACAAAGTTTCAAGGATACAATTGGGCACCAAAATTACTAGATGTTAATGTAGATACAAGATCCGTGTTTGTAGAATTTGATGGTACAAATACTATCAATAGAATTTTAATGACTGAAGGTAGAAATCTCGATGTAGAATATCCAGATTGGAAAACACAAATGTTTGCATTTCTTTCGGATTTAACACAGGCTGAGTGTTATAAAATGGCATTGTACCCTCACTGTTTTTTCTTTGACCGTAACAAACAATTAAAAACTTTTGATTTTTATTCTTGTGTAGAAAAAAGCAATAGTTTAATTCCACGCACTATTATAGAAAAATTAATTGGTGGCGATAGTACAACTAGATTTGATAATGCTACAGAGGGTGATAATATTAATTTTGAAGTATTCTTTAAAAATACTGTTATGCATCACCTTGACGAACGCTGGCCAGATAATCCATTTCCTGAGTATTTTAAAAAAATATATTAATCGTCAAACATTGTGATTTGCATAGTGTAACGTGTTTGAAAACTAATGTTTACACAGCCGTGTACAATCATAGGATCACTCCACTCGAACACATCCCCAGCTTTGTAATTACTAGCTAATTTGTCATTCCAAACAAATATATGTCCAGGGTGGTAATCTTCTAAAAACATAGTATAACGTACAGGATTTTTTACTTCTACAAGATGCGGATCAATATGCATAGCCTGCATTTGTCCTGGCAACAATTTAATAAACCACCAACGTTGATGGTCTCCTTGCTTAGGAAGATCAGGTAGCTGAAATTTAAAATCTTGCATATCTTTGGATGAAGAATTAAACTGTTGAAAGTCGTGGTCCTTGTGCGCAAATCCCGGTCGGGCCAGTTCTCTAAATTCATCCAACATTGGGTGACCTTTCCATCTATCTGGTTGCCACACAGGAGTTGTGTCTCCGGTTCGTGTTTTAAGATGATTCATTAATTCTGGAGTAATCCAGTCTTTATAATTACCAATATATTCCATATTAATCGTATGTGCTAAAGTTAAAAACTATTCGTGGGTTGTAACCTATGTTACATGCACCATGTATTGCTGTTGGGTCATCATACATATACATATCGCCTTTTTTATAATTAGATAAAAACTGCCCAGCATTGATATGTATATGTCCTTCTTCATAATCCTGTAATGCTATCCAATATCGTTTAACATTTTTTTCTTCTACGGCATGCGGATCTTTATGCATAGGCATAAACATTCCGGGATTCATTTTTATAAACCACCAAATGTGATTGCGGTTATTGTCAAACGGAAGTTCTAAGGGTAACGGAAATGTATTATTGGTATTGGTGTAATGGTACCAATAAATTTTAGTTAAATCATAACCTACACTAGCGGCTTTTCTAAACTCTGGGCTATTAGGGTTTTCACTTGTTGTCTGTGGTCGAGGAGTTCCGTCAGTAGTTAGTAAGTAGTCAATCCACTCTTGCTGTATCCAATCTTTATAATTGCCGATGTATATCATAATTAATAGGTATCTAAATGATCGATACCCAGTGCCTTGCGGAAGTCTTCTGTAAATTTGCCGTCAATACGTAGACTGTAACTTTGTTCCATAATGCGTTCACCGCCGTGCCAGTCGACGTCATTCCACCAAGCCGCTCTAGTGTTAAGATACACTTTGTTTTTATTCTCTGGATCCCACAAGTACATAGCTTTCTTAGTATTAGGACGGATGTGTATAAATTCGTTACGGTGCGGTTTAACTATGTTAACACCGTTATTAGCATCTAAGTCCCTGTGCTCAAATGGAATACCATCTGCTTCGCAGTGAAAAAATATAACACGACCAATGTCTTCAAACACTGTGCCTACTAGACTTTCAACCCACTTGACTGTGTTAGGAAAGTATTGTGCTTCTGGTGTTAGTTTACGTGGCGCTGTTCTGTCATCCCACGATCCTTCTTCCCACAAGTAATAATAAATGTAAGGATCATACGCACCCATTGCCATTTTTAAGAAACGTGTGAACACGTTGCGTTCTTGGAAATTTTTAAAATTGTTAGGCATTAGTGCCATGCCTGCTTGATATATAGGATCGTCTTTTGGCAGTTCCATAAATTCATCCATAGACTGATAGATAGGTTTCCAACTAAGTTTATAGCTCATGTCGTCAAAAGTAAAACCTGGTTTCATCCACGTGCCTTCTTTAGCGTAGTGTCGTGCTAGAGCAAAGCCTGACAATATCTCAGGTTGCAATCTATCAAACTCTTGCATATCTAAATGCGGAGCCATATCAAAGTACGGTTGTTTATTGATTCCTAATATTGCCATAATTATCTATGTACTCCTGCGGTATTGTATCGTATAACGGCAGTCCTTTATTAACTGCTTGATCTCGTAGTATAACTTGATGTACTAACGGACTTGGCGGTTTGCCGGGGAGTATATCAGATATAGCTTCTGTCTGTACCTCTAGTAAGTCAATTGTTCGAACATCGGGCCACTGTATTATTTTAACATACATTCCATTAATTAGCACAGGGTAATGCGCTCGATTGCCACCGCCAGGACTATACTCAAACGTCCAACCTTTCTTTTCACAAATTAGTTTAGTTTCTTTTAATAAGTCTGAAAGGAATACCTTTGGGCCGCCTGGATGTCTTCCAATATCGGCGCCACAGCGTACACGATACTGCTCACATATACTATTTCCAAATTCTTGTATTTCTTCTAAACAGTATTCCAACTGATCCATTGTTTCTAATGTATAGCTGACATTTTTAATTCTTAAGCCAAAGTCTGTACAATTTTTAATACCTTCCATTTGTTTGGCTCGCACAGTACGACCTTGATAATCTGGATGGTTAAGTCCAATCGTCCACATTACATCTTTTAAATCCTTAAATTGTTCTGTGTATTCTCTATCTGCAAAATACACGCCATTAGTTAGTATCATTATACTACGGGATTTACCTGGCAGTGCTTGTATGGCTAATACTAGTTCTTTTAAGTCTTTGCGTACAGTAGGCTCTGCCCCGCATAATGCTACAGGTTTACCATCATCAGGCCAGCTTGATATTAATGTTGTCAAATATTCTATGCTTGGATCCTTGCTCATGTTATCAGGTTCTTGATAACAATTAGGACATGCTAGATTACATTTGTTAGTTACTTCTATTAGATAGCTGTTTAATGCTTGTCTAGGATATTTGTAATTTAAATAAAACTCAGCATCAGGTTCTACTAAGTGTTCGCTTTCACCGTGCCATTTACATTTTTTCCATAGCCATATTTGTCCGTCACGTTCAAACCTAACAGCAGGAACGTGTCTATAGCAATGCTCACATAGGGACTGTGTATCTTCTAATTTATTCATAGATACTCTTTTGGTATTGTATCAAATAGCATTTGACCTTCATTAACAAATCTATCACGCAGTATAACTTGATGCAGTAATGGGCTCATAGGTTTAGTAGGAATCATGTCTGCGTACGATTCTGAAAACGTTTCTTCAAAATCTATAGTTTTAACATCAACCCATTTAATTAATCTGTGTACTAGTCCGTTAATACGCACCAAGTAGTGTGTTCTATTGCCTTCAGTTTCTGAAGGCTCCCACGACCAGCCTTTATGTTTACATAATTCTTTTGTAGCGTGTACTAATTGTGAAAGGTATAGTTCAGGAGGATTGTCTTCAGGAATACGTCCAATGTCTACACCTACTTGTATACGGGCGTTGTCGCAAATTCCTAAACGGTTCCATTCTTGCATTTCGTTTAAACAATATTCTAATTGATCTAAACTACCCAACGTGTATGTAAAGTTTTTAATAGTAAGTCCTAATGCAACACAGTTGTCTACCCCTGCTTGTTGCTTAACACGAATAACCCCGCCGTTATATTCGGGATGGTTAAGGCCAATAGTCCATTTAAGATTTTCTATACCTACAAACTTTTTAGCATATTCTTCTTTACCTAAATTAATTCCGTTGGTAACAACCATTATCATTCTAGGCTTACCAGGTATTGCCTGAATAGCACGTATTAAATCTGCAAGGTCTTTACGAGTAGTTGGTTCAGCACCAACTAAGCTGATTGGAAATCCATCATCTGGCCAGCTTTCAACTTGGGATATCAAATAACCTATGCCCGGGTCTTTTGATTCATTATCGGGCATTTGGTAACAATGCGGACATTCTAAATTACATCTGTTAGTAATATCTAACCAGTATGAACTAGGTTTACGTTTTGTGTATTTGTGAGTTTTATAAAAATTTGAATCAATTTCAACTAAACATTCATGATAGCCATGTTTTGGGCAAGTTTTACCTAACCATACTTGGCCGTCCCGTTCAAACCGTTCAGCTGGTATATGTCTATAGCAGTGTTCACACATGGATAGGGTTTTAATTAGCATCAGATATTTATGGCAGGGCCGGCCACCTAAATAAATATTGTATGAAATTAGAGAGCATGAAATTAGCCAATATTGATTTTGGCATTTATAGAGATGGTCCAGTAGGTATTAGTACCAGTTGCGGCGCTGATAGTGCTGTTATACTATACTTGTTAATGAAAGAAATAAAGCACGATTTACATATCTATAACTTGCTCGGTGCTAAAAGACAATTTGTACTAGAACCAGCGTTTGATAAAGTAGTTAAACGATGTGCAGAACTTACAGGCAAAACTAATTACTTTGTACATAAGATGCCTGCGGCTCATCAAACACCGGAGATGATTTTTAAAATTTATAAAGATGCTTTAGACTCGGGTGACATTGATATTTTATACACAGGATTAACCAAATTTCCACCTGATGATGTTTATGCATCTTGGGGAATGCCCGGCCCTGAGTGGCATAGACAATGGAGACATTATGATAATGTGCATCCGTTATTTGGTTTAGAAATAAACATTCCGCTGGGTACTGATTGTAGTAATCCTGCACTTACTATAGACGGCCAATACAAAGAAAAACTTTCGCAAGATAGCCGTGTTTATAATCCAATGATTAATTATACTAAACAAGGTATTGCTACGTTATATAAAGAGCTAGCAATAGAAAAAGATTTGTTTCCATTTACTAGAAGTTGTGAAACAGACACGCATACAGAAGGACACTGCGGATCTTGCTGGTGGTGTAAAGAACGCTTGTGGGCATTTGGATACTTAGAATGATTACAACATCTGTATTTGACAAACGATTGCTAACTAGTCTTAAAAGTACCATTTACTTAGGATACTATTACAGACATAATTTAATCAATCTTACACAGGAACTAATTAACAATCCTGGTACCGATGTAATGGCTGGGTTAACAGCACACCAAGACGACCCTGGCTATGCAGATATTAATAAAATGTGGAAAGATGCCAAGTTTAACACCAATTCTATGCAGTGGATTAACTATTACCCAGGCAAAGATTTTAAACAAGATCTAGTCAATGACGTGGCTAATTACTTACGTTTAACAGGAGTACATCGTGCGTGGATTAGTCGTATTGATCCTGGCTACATGGCTCCATGGCACTGGGACGTAGACGACAACGAACAAACATATTTAGAAAAAGGAAAAATTAAACGTTATAGCATAACAATGTGTTCTCCTACTATGGGACATATTTTTATAATTGGAGATGATTACATATATAATGTTCCTGAAGGTTCTATTTTTAAATGGAAAAATTATAAAGAATGGCATACTGGCATTAACGCTGGCATGACTCCAAAGTTTACATTGCATATACTTGGATACTAAATGATAACAACACTTGAGTTAACCTATAATCCGCAAGATGCTGTTGCTTATTTAAAACAACTACAAACTGACTACGAACATTATCATTGGCACTACATAAAAGATCACAATGATACAAGAAGCCTTAGCGATCATTTTAGTTTAAAGACAATGCACGGTTACGGGTTGCAGACTATTTACAATGATCTTGCGTTTCCTTATCATTGCGATATAGATCCGCATGATGAAGGTCCAGAGTATTTTAAAGATACTGCGTTAGTATTTGGATTCTTTAAGATGATCAAAGATAATTTTAACAATGTGTTTAGATCTTTTGTAATGACCTTTGAACCTGGCGATTATATTGGTAAATGGACTGCTGGAGTTAAACCACATATAAGAGTTTTTGTACCGCTAGTAACTAATGGAACAAATTGGCTACGTGCATATGACAGTAACGGTCATTATAGTGTTGTTCCAGAAGTTGGTAAAATTTACACCATTGACATGTTAGACAAAACAAGCTATGCTAACATAGTTAATGAGGGCAACGAAAACATTTCTTTTATCATGTTTAGCACATTATGAAATACGAATACTACTACAATAACGTACCCGGTCAAGGCCTATGCCGTAATAACCTAATCTACACTAGTCTTATTAGTGAAGATAAAAAAACTTTTGTGCAATGGTATCATAATGATACTGAATATCACAAAGGAAAAAACCAAGTAGTAGATCCTTCTAAAATGGAGGAAAAATGGTTGCGTGAAGTTAACTACCTTACGCAGATGAGAAACAATTACCCTAACTTAGTTCCTACAATTAAAAATATTGACCTTGATAACAGAAAATTGTATTTAGAAATAGACGGTCCTGATTTTTGGGAACAAGCAGGATGCGACATGACTAACTACGATACAATATTGCCGGATTGGCAGGATCAAATGTTAGAAATAATTCACGCCCATAAAAGTCTTGGATTGCACAAATACAGTATGCACCCAAGTAGTTATTTTATAGTAGATGGAAAATTAAAAAGTATCAATTACTTTTTCACCTACCGTGTAACAGAACCAAATATTAGTATCGAAGAAGTTGAAAGCCATATCTATAGCACTAGACAAGATGAAATACGCAAACATTTAAGTAGCATGGGTATAGAATGGAATGTTCCTCAATCTTGGCAAACAATGGATCAGTTATGTTGGAATAGTTTTAGAACAAACTATCCGGCAGATTTTATTGCAAAGGCATTAAATGTTTAAAGTACTTTGTACTGGAAATCCAGAACACATAGGCATTGCTATGGAAATTAAAAAACTATTTCCTAACAGTACTTTTGTAAGTCGATCTAACGGATATGATTTATCAACAGAAGACGGTTTATCTAGATTAAAATCTATTTTAACAGACTACAATGTAATTGTAAACAATGCATACGTTAAGAATGGTTTGCAAGCAACTGTATTAACTATAGCTCGAGAAGTATGGGCAGAAGGCCATGTGTTTAATATTGGAAGTATAGACGAGTATGCTAAATGGCTTCCAGCAAATCCTAGCAAATATAAAGAATCGAATGATTTAAAAGAATTAGGGTTAAGTCTAACTGATGAACGATTTAAAGTTACACATGTAACTGTAGGCGGATTTAAGTCTTCAGCCAAACCTTTAGGTTTAAAAACTACAATGGACCCTGCACATATAGCGACTGCTATTAAATGGATTGTGGAAGCACCTTTTCAAGTACCAGTAATTGGTGTTGAGCAAATGAACGACACTATTAGAAATTGGTACGATTTAAAACGCAAAGGGTTAGAATCTCAGTTTACAGGTTAGTATAATCTTGGTCGGTAAATTCAAAAGCCGCACGGTGTAACATACGTTTTTCAATTTGTTCAAACGGCCAACGCTTATGTATGCCCAACCACTGTTCTGATATTACAACATCACCGTCTTGCCAATCGTGATGATAACAATACTTGTCTTGTATTACGTATTCAAATAACGGATCAGCAATTGCTTTAGTTTCTTCTTTAGTTAACCCTACAAATCTTTCTAGTAAGTACGGTGAAAAATAAAGTCCTGTTTGATTGGCGTTATTTGTATAAACTAAAGGCGGAGTGAATGTTTCAATTACTTGTTTGTTTTCATCTTCTGCGTTGCCTGTGCTAACATACTCGTTAGCAAGATTAATTCCACTAAAATATATACATTTAAGTTCTTTAAATTTATTTTTAGTTTCTTGGTCTAAGTCGTTATATGCTAATATAGTATTATTCCAACTAGTTCTTGATCCGTTAGACCCGCGCACAGCATACAGCCATACAATTGACCTACGGGTTGGTTCGTATGGCATGTTATTATGCCACGCCATTTCGCTAGCATGACCAGCAATACCAGTTTCACCGTCTTCGTTTTTTTCTCCAGTGACTCGGCAAATTAAACCAGTTGGATCAATTTTTAAATCGGCCGCTGATCTTTTAAAACTACCTTCAGTTGGTTTAAAAGCTGGCTCTGGATCTTTAAACATATGACACACACGTATTTCATCTTCTAAAGATAGTTGTTGATTTTTTACAACTACTATTGTGTACTTGGCAATTAATCTAGATATTAGATCTATATCTTCTTTAGTAGCATAATTAAAATCAAAATCACTTACAATGACAGTCCAACCGTTTTCGTGCATTTGATATTTCATGCTATATCCTCAAGATAATTTTGTATAGGAAAGTCCCAGCCTGCTCTATGCAATATTCTTTCTTGCATTCGATCAAAATGTAGTCGGCGATGTATACCCAACCACTGTTCAGATATGGCCACATCACCGTCTTCCCAGTGATGTTGATAACAATATTTAGGATTGGTTACATGCTCTGCTAACATGTTTAATAACGGCTTACTTTCTTCTCTGGTCATACTATCAAATCTAGATATTTGTAAGAACGGAAAATACAAGCCAGTTTGTCCGGCTATGTTTGTATGTACTAGGTTAAACCTGTGTTGATTTTCTACTTCCTTGCCCATGTCGTCGCCTTGCAACGATAATGCCAATCTAACATCTGACAAAGGTACAGTTTTAAGGTTTGCTATTTGTTGTTTAATTTCGCCGGGTAAATCGTGGTAAGCTAATATTGTATTATTCCATTCAGTTATAGATCCTACAGATCCTTCCACGGCTCGTAGATACACTATAGAACTTCGGTCAGCTATCCACGGTACATTTGAATGCCATGCAAGTTCTTCATCATGCCCTGCTATTCCTAATTCCCAGCCGTCATCTTTTTTACCAGTGACTCTTAAAAATATACCTTCAGGATCTGCATCATTAGGGTCTATACCTTTTGTTCTAACTTCTACAGAGTCTCTTCCAAACAGTGGTAACGGGTTATGAAACAGTTTAGCAAATCTTACTTCTTCTGCTGGTGTTGGAAATTGATTTTTTACAATTACAAATGTATATTTGGCAATTAATCTTGCCATTAGATTAATATCGTCTTGGGTGCATGTGGCCATATCAAAGTCTTCTATATTAACTACCCATCCGTTTTCGTGTAAGTGATATTTCATTCTATTATTCCATCGTAATTTTGCGGAGAAAAATCTAATCCTGCTCTGTGTAATACTCGATATTCCATTCGATCGAAGTGCAAGCGTCTGTGTATACCTAGCCATTGCTCTGCTATGGTTGCATCTCCATCGTCCCAATTGTGCTTATAACAATACTTAGATTGTGTAACGTGTTCAAATAACGGATCCATAATCTTTCTACTTTCCTCTACGGTCATGCCATCAAATCGAGCTATTTGATTATAAGGGAAATATAGGCCGATTTGGCCTGCTATGTTTGTATACACTAAATCAAACCGTGTTTGATCAGGTTGTTCTTCTCCGGTTTCTAAAGCATACCCAATCCGCATATCGCGTTCTGTTCCTTTCTTAGGAACGATTTTAAGTGTTGCTAATTGATCTTTAGTTACTTGCGGTAAATCGTGATATGCCAGTATTGTGTTATTCCACTCGGTGACAGATCCAGCTGAACCTGTCACCGACCTTAGGTAAATTATAGAATTTCTATTTGGATCATACGGCACATTGGCATGCCATGTTAGTTCTTCATCGTGTCCTGCTATGCCGGTAACATTGCCTTCATTGTCTTTTTCGCCTGTTACCCTTAAAATTAATCCTTCAGGATCTACTGCAATACTATCAAAGCCTGGACTGCCGGGAGGCATGATAGGTATTGGATTGTGAAACATTTTAATAAATCTAATTTCTTCGTCTTTATTAACGTGTTGATTCTTAGCAATAACTAGCGTATACTTGGCAATCAGTCGTTCTATTAAATTAATTTCAGTTTGTGTACAAGTAGCCATGTTAAAATCGTCTAGGATAACAGTCCACCCATTTTCATGTAAGTGATATTTCATGGTGCGTCAAATCCAGCTCTATGTAATAATCTTTTGCCTATGTCTTTAAAAGGCAATCGTCTATGTATGCCTAGCCATTGTTCTGCAATAACCATATCTCCATCTTCCCAATCATGCTTATAACAGTACTTGGGTTGAGTGACCAGTTCCGCAAGTGGATCCATAATCTTTCTACTTTCCTCTACCGTCATATCTTCAAAACGCGATAACTGCACAAACGGAAAATATAAACCCGTCTTACCTGCTAGATTAGTATGCACAAGATTAAATCTTGTTTGGTCAGGCATTTCTTGACCATTAGTATCTCTGTCTTTATAGCCAGATAAACTAGCACCAACTTTAGGTATGACTTTAAGTGGGAGCAACTTATCTTTTTCTTCTTGGGACAATTCATTCCATATCAAAATAGTATTGTTCCATTCTGTTTGTGAACCTACTGACCCTTCTACTGCTCTTAAATATACTATTGAATTACGTGCTGGATCTTCTGGAGGGTTTGAATGCCACGCCATTTCATCTTCGTGTCCAGCTAACCCCAAATCGTTTCCATGCTCGTCTTTAATTCCAGAAATTCTTAATATCTTTCCTTCTGTATCTACAGCAATGTGTGTAAATTTATCGCCGTCTTTGGGTGTTAACTGCGGGATAGGATTGTGCCACATATTAACAAACCTAGTTTCTTCTTCCACTGTAACAAACTGTTTTTTAGCAACCACTAGTGTATATTCGTTAACTAATTTGCCAATCAGATTAACATCATCTTGACTGCATGTGGCCATATCAAAATCATCAAGTATAACAGTCCATCCATTACTGTGGATATGATATTTCATAAATTCTCCGTAATTAGTTTCTGCTGTTATTTATGGTGATAATTACTGTATGAACTTTAAAATGGTACAATGGACACCCAACTTAGATCTAGCAGAATTTTATGCTATGGCAGAGTCTAAGGGCTTTGTTAATAACGCTAGTCAAAAAATGTTAGTGGATAGTCTAGCAAAGGAACAAGAATGGTGCGTTTGGATTCTTTACTACAACAATAAAGCCATAGGCAGTGTAGGCGCACATTCGTTCCCAGAAATGGGCTTGGACGCATATCGCATTGCTGTACGTACTTGTGTGTTCACAGATCAGCTTCCCATGACTACTTTGCGCACTCGCAATCAAATTGTAACACACCAACATGCTACCAGTCAGTTCTTAATTCCAGCTTGTATTAACTGGGCACCGGCAGGAAGTAAATTGTATATTACTAGTAATGAAAGTAGTGTTGGAACGCAACGTCTAGTACATCGTATATTTGGGCCAGCTATGGAAGCCACTGGCCAGATGAAACGTGTTGCGGAAATGAATTATCGGGGAACTAACCAAACAGTTTGGCAGTTATACCCCGATAAGTTTTATGAAGAACTAGCCAAGTACCCTAGTTGGAATTAAGGTCCAGTAAATGCGACCCAGTTAGTTCCATTGAAGCCCATGAAGTCATTTGTAGTACTATCAAATATCATCATACCTTTTTGCGGCAACAGCATTGAATATGTTAATCCTGTTGGAGTTGTACCACTAGTTGTAACTCCAGTTCCGTTGCCGGTAGTTGATAATGTAAATGTTGTCGAACCATTAGTAGCAATAACATAGTATGTTGTTGGGCTAGTATATCCACTAATTGTTGCGCCAGCAATATTACCACGAATTGTTACAGTTGCACCAAGTGTTAACGTAGTTGATGCACATTGGAATTGTCCAGCAACTCCTGTAATAGTCACACCAGACAGTGCTGTTATTGTTCCACCTGCTGGATACGCACCAGTCGCATACGAAGGTATTTGAATAATTTTGGCAGTAAATGTACCGTTACCGTCTAGTGATGCTGGAGGAAGTCCAGTTTGTGTTTCATTGTTATTACCAGTAGCAAAGAAAAGTACTGATTTAGGATTGTTTGTTGTAAAATCTGCATCGCTGGTCCATGCTGTGGTAATTTGTGAACCAATCTTATAATTTCCGTCTCTATAACCAAGTGCTCTAAAAGAACCAATTTGGTCGCCAGCACCAGTATTTGTTGGTGAACCGACAGTTCCTTTAAATGTGTTAATGTCAATATTGACAGATCCGCTTACTGCTGGAATTCCTCTAACAGTTAATGGATTTGAAGTAGCTCCGTATAAAACTAGACTAGTAACTGGAGTAATTGAATCGGTAGTTACAGTACCAGTAAAGCTAGTAGCTGTAATAGTTCCGGTAATATTGACATTACCTGTACCTGTAATATTACGTGAATTTAAACTTAAATTGCCACCTAATGCTGGATTAGGATCTCCTGATACTGTTGATAACCCACCTGCATTTTGAAGAACAGCATTAATTGCGCCTGTACCTGAATTATAACTAAATGTGATTCCAGTATTTCCAGCGTTACCAGCTACCAAGGCCGCCGCGGCGTCTGCTTTAGAAGATGTTGAACTGTAGTATTTTCTTGCTGTATTTGCACCTTCTGCAATATTATCAGTAGTTAATACAACATTGCCAGCACCTGCGCCAGCTACAGTTGCAGGATATCCGTTAACACTTTTAACAGGAGCAATTTGTGTTCCACCGTTAGGTGTGCCATCTCCAACCCACAAATCTTTTTGATCAGTAGTGTAAATTAATTCACCTGATGCGAATCTTGTAGTTCCTCGAGATGCGTCTGAACCTCTTCTAATTTGTAGCGCCATTGAAAATCTCCGTATACTGTTAGGGCACGGCCCTATGTTTCTATATACTATTTATTCTATTGCGCCGAATGATCAAGCCAAAAAAATAGGGCCCGAAGGCCCTATTAAAGTGCTACTATTATTACATAGTAGGACCGTTTCCATTCTTAAATCCTACTGATCCGCCTTCTGCTTCAATACGTGCTATAACGTCTTCAAACAGTATGGGCGCAAAGTCAGTTTGTTCTACACAAACGCAATGGTAACGAACATCGTTTTCATCGCTGTACAGAACTTCTCCAGTTCTAGCATCAACTCCACGGGCTCGTTTCACACGATTTGCGTGGGTATGTCCATGAATGTTAGTACCAAAACGACCCATTGAATCTGAGTGTAACGGAATATGGCTTAAGATCATTCCGTTCATAACGTGATATGCACGTAATTCTCTAAAGTACATACGATACTCGTCATCCCTGAAGATGTCGTGGTTACCGCGGATTAACACCTTGTCGCCGTTTAAGCGGCTCATGATTTTTAACGCTTTACGGTTGATAACAACGTCACCTAAATGGTAGACCTTGTCAGTGGGCTTTACCCGTTCGTTCCACGCCTTAACCATAGCTTCGTCCATTTCCTCTGGACTATCCCATGGCCTTAATTTTGTAACACCATCGTTACGTGTGAAGCGGCAGACGCCGGTGTGTCCAAAATGCGTGTCGCTTACTAAAAATACACTAGGCATCATGCCCTCCTTTCTTGTTTATGTATGTATTATACAACCAAAAGGAGAGTTTGTCAACTGCTCGTTTTGGCTATACTACCCTGCAATATCGTGTTTGAAATGCAAATTGATCCTTTTCGTACAGGGTATCGCTAGCGTGATCACCATAACGAATAGTATTGCCTTCAATTTCACGAATTGTTACAACTCGATCAACACCATCAGCTTGTGCCCATTCTTGTCCCACAGCAAGTTCTGCCAAAGGATAAATGTAGCCACACATTAGATTACGACCGTTAATGTTTTCAACTCTCATTATATTCTCCAAATCTCTTTGAAACCTTCCGCTTCAGTTGGATATTCAAAATTATCAATCATGCCCTGTACAACTTCCCAAGGAATTGGTTGGTCAATACGCAATGCCAAACGTTCCTTTAAAACGTCAATTGCTGGAGTTGGAAACACCACAGCAATATGATGATAGTCGTGAAGCATATTGAACTTACGAGCACGACTTTTAACAGTAGTACTAGTTTGATCCCAAAGTACATCACGACCTACTAGTCTAGCGGCAACAACTTCTTTGGCCATTAGTTCAACTGCTGTGGGCATGTATTCTTCAAATACTTCCCTGTAAGTCTTACCTTGCAGTTTAGCATATTCATGCACATGATAATCAGT
>Ga0209191_1000270_pt1 | contig 41219 bp, 56 predicted proteins | sample S_130626_EF_Meta_FD_187320 | JGI IMG/M metagenome (GOLD analysis project Ga0209191, IMG submission 187320) | Freshwater microbial communities from Lake Simoncouche, Canada to study carbon cycling - S_130626_EF_MetaG (SPAdes) (version 2) | ecosystem: Environmental > Aquatic > Freshwater > Lake ...
GGATTGCTAATAACCTATAAGTTTCATTTGATATCTACGAGATAGAGGATATAAACCAAAATAGCGGCCTGTCTGGTGATATTATGGTAGATGGAGTTAATATTGTAGAGGTTAAGCTACCTAAGAGAGAGCTTACGTGGCTGGAATTATGGAAGTATGCAAATAAACTCTATTTAAAGAGCGGAGATGTAGATCATTGCTTTATCGAAGATTTTGAATTAAAAGAAGTAGACGGAAAAAGATATATCGAAGTATCTTTTGGAAGTTAATAAAAAAGTTGTTAGCCTGATTTATAGTCACTATCTTTATACTCTAAACAAATAAGAATTATGAAAAAAAACGAAATAAATCTAGAGAGCGTTTTAAAGAAGTTATCTTCTAAAGAACAGTATTGGATTCAACAAGGTACATTAAAGTACGAATTCCTTAAGAGTAAGTTAACTGAAGCTATTACAAACAATCCATTCGGAGACCATTATTTTATTTATTCCGAACCGGGCTATTCTAAGACTTACACTACTCAGGAAATATGCAAGCAAAATAAAGTAAAACCATTTACAGTTTCAGGTAATGCTGGAGTATTTGCTTTTGCAGCTAATTTAGCTTACGTACTCGAAACGACTCCTGGTACAGATAAAATTAGAGTTATATTTGACGATTGTGATTCTTTATTTGAGAGGCAAAATATTAATGTAGTTAAGGGAATGTTTGATAAGTCTAGAAATGTATTAGGCTGGAATAAAGCTTTAACTCCCGCTATCTTAGCTTCATTAGACGAAGATATGGGTGCTTGTTTACAAGAGTATAGAGCAGTAGGTAGAAGTGGATTTGAGATTCCAACAGATAGATTTACTTTTATTACTTTGACTAATAAGCCTCTTGCTAGTTCGGTTGATATCGATAATGCTACTGAAAGTAAAAAGCAAATAAAGAAAGACGAGAATGCAGTTCGTCGTAGAGTTGAATACGAAGACTTGAGTATGGATACAAACGTTGCTTGGGGCTATTGTGCAAACGTTTTATTAAACCAACCTTTAATTGAAAAGTATTTACCTAATGCTACTTTAGAGGAAAAGCTAGAAATGTTAAACTGGACTTCGCCTGCTAATAAATGGAGTAGAATTACTGACCGTAACTTATCTTTATTCGAAAAAATGGCTAAAGACAAGATAAAATATCCAGATAATTACTTAGATAAATGGGCTTCATCTTACTTAATTTTAATTTAATATGAAACTAACACCAGAACAGATACAGGCAAAGCTTGATAGCTTTAATAAGGAGTATAAGGAAAGCGGGTTAACTGACGGTAAAATTTCTAAAGCAGCTGCCAGGGAAGCTGGTAAGAAGGCTGGTCTATTTAAAAAAACAGAAGAACAAAAAAAAGCTTTAATTAAAAAATACGGAACTGTTAACGGTGCGATGCTATCTCTTGAAGCTAGGCAAAAAGTAAAGGCTACTCAAATTGAAAAATATGGTAAAATAAACGGCCATTTAAATAATATGAATACTAGCGCTAAATCATTATCTTCTAGAAAAGTTTCTGAAAAATGGAAAGAAGGACATAAAAAAAGTTTAGCAGCGTGTCATGCACCTGAAGCTAAAGCTAAATCAGCGGCAAAACATAAAAAGCCTGTATTACAATATGATTTACAAAATAATTTTATTAAAGAATGGCCCGGTATAGTAGATGCTCAAAACAATACGGGTATAGGTAGACATAATATTGGTATGTGTTTAAAGACAAAAACAAAGTCAGCTGGAGGATTTATTTGGAAATATAAGAACGAACAATAAAAAACCAACCTTATGATAGTAGTTTATATGCAGGATACGCTTAAGATGCTAGGGGAATTTCCTAAGCCTTCAAGAGTCGGACAGACAGATAGAGGTGCTTATATCGTATACGAATTCCCAAGTAAAGAAGAGCAGAAGAAACATATAATAGACATCATGGAAGCAGATGAAAGAGATGGATTATATAGTTAAATAAAGTTATATGAATAGAGAAAAATTAACAGAACTTGTATACATCAATCTAGGACGAGCATCGATGTGTTGGTCAGAGATTCCAAAAGGAGTATTTGATAGTACAAAAGCAGCAGAGCTCGGAAAAGAGATTATGGATGCTGTTGAAAAGTATATAGAAGAAGCTAAGGAACCAGGATGGAATAATCCTCTAGTAGATTACTTAGATTGGGAAGAAAAGTATAATAAAGAGAGTGAGTGGCAGAGAAGGAGAAGACTCGAAGTAATGAAGGAAGCTAAAATGAATTTAAATCCAAATCATTATGCCTCTAGAGATATTACAGTAGAAGAAATTCACCAGGTACACAAAGAGATAGCAGATAGAGAAGAAGAGCAGTTAATAGAACGTATAGTAACGAAGAATGATATAGTAGGAGTAGATGGTAATAATCCAATGCTTAGACTTGATGGAATATATTATACATTAGATCCGAGCTTCAAAAAGATATTAAAAAGAGAAATACATAGAGGAGGACATTGGTGGTGGGATGCATTAGAACCTAAATAAGATATATGAAAATAGCACTAACATACTTACTTGGTTTCTTATTAACGTTAACGTTTTTTAAGTACTTTGGTAAACGAATAGGATTTGATTATGATAGGAATGAAAATGAAATGCATGGATGGGATGACTGGGATAGTAATGAACAAGCATTTACTACATTCTCTATATTTTGGCCGGTGATAATACCTATGTTATTAGTACTGGGTATTTGGAAAATAGTATTCAAATTTGGAAAATGGTATATAAACAAATAATATGAAGCAATACGAATATAACGTTATAACTAATAGGTATCATATCAAAGAAGAAGTATTAAATCTATTAGGCAAAGAGGGATGGGAGTTGATATCTCATACCTACACTGATAAATCTCAATCTATAGAAGACGAACACATCTATACATTCAAGAGAGAGAAGGTAGCTTATCTAAAAGGCACAGCTGAAAGGAAGTTTAAACTAGACGATTCATTTAAGAAAGCATTAGAAGAAGCAGTAGTATCCGATACTCCGGCATACAGTTGGATGGATGAATACTATGATGACTATATAAAACTACAGGCGAGTGGTATGATGTTTGAGTTTCATCCAACATGGACAGGTATATGGGATAAGGATAAGTATGCATTCTGTCACGATAGAAAATATAAGAAACTAAGTCCTCAAGAAGATAAGGATAAAGAGTGGCTACTACCGAAAGCATTTAAAAAAGAGTCTGGAGAACATATTCCCAACGGGTATAATGTCTATATTAAAGAGAAAGAAGTAGAAAAAATATCAGAAGACGAAGCAAGGATTCGAGAGATACTAAATGATCCAAGCAGTATGTTTGTAGGATATTCCCAAGAAGGCTATAATTTACATATATGGATCAACCAAGGGAAGAAATACTACATAGAACCAGAATTAAATCGTATCAATAGAATTGAAATATAATATGAAAATACAGATGACTAATGCACAGTTTGCTATATGGATAGTTCAACAAGAACCATCTCAAATGCAAAATGAAATAGCAGAAAAGGTGTATAAGTGGCTAGAGAGCAAGAAAGTAAGTCCCCAAAACACACCAGCTATAGAGAATACACTATTAGCTAAAGATGCACAGATAAAAGAGCTAAGAAAGAGTTATATAGATATGGCCTTAATAGTAGAACAATTAACTACTAAAGATCTAACAGAGGAGGCTATAAAGTATATGAGGGAGAGAGCAGATAGATTAAAAGAGAGTATTAAATAAGATATATGAATTTAGACGCAGAATATAAAAAGTACGTAGAGCATTGGGGTGATCCGATTGACCCTATTAACTATAAGCTGTATAGCATGGAGACGGATATGCCATGCTTTCATCCTGACAATAGACTATTCACTAAAGAGGAGTTTAAAGAGCAGTTAGAAAGAGTAAGTCCTCAAGATCCAGCCATATGTGAATACTCAGGACTAAGACCGGTAGAAGGATATAAAGAAGAAGAGACGATAGATAAAGAAGCAGAGATAAGAGATAGAGACTACATGTATAGATGGATAAGAGAGAAAAGCGGTAAATAAAGGCATATGAATAAAAGAACATTAAAGAGAGTAGGAGTAACAACACTAGTAATGCTATCAATACTAACAATTCCATTAACACCATGGATATTCATTGGAGAGCTAGTATGCGCATTAGCATATATGGTATGGCAATTGACAGATACCATTGATTAAAGACATATGATACTCGTAATGATAGGTAAGGTTGTATTAGGCTACATAATAAGCCTTATAGTAATAGATGAGATATTAGAATACTTCTACCGTAGACATATACGGTAGTAGGTAATCCATAGTACCGTATCTCACCAAGTAGCGTAGATAACATAGTAGTGTAGGGGAATAATTAAGAGCGTATAGTAAATCTACTATAGAACATAGGTATGAAGTAAGAAAAATTGAATAGCCATAGGAAAACGGCTAGAGTTTAGTATAGTCTGTTTTTTTTGTGTCACATTAACAACTTTTTGTTTCGATTCGAGTATATATCGATATCGATCCTACCGGCCTTCGATAAGGATTAATCTGCATACGAGCAACTTTAATTTAGGGTTGGCGGCCTGCTAGAAAGTCCTTACCTTTAGGTAACCGTCTATTTATTACTATAGAATACAATTGAATTGTATCCAGCAAACACGCAAGCTATGGCAAAAGGATATTCAGTATTTGAGATTACGAATACTAAGAACGGCAGAAAGCATTTTATGGTCTCGTCTACCTACACCGAAGAGAACATCTTATCTGGAATAAGAACATATGTTAACTCTAAGTCAGTGGGAGGAGGAGCGAAAGAGCTAGCCCAAGACATCAAAGGTGCCGGAAAGGACTACGATGAGCATTTCACGGTTAAGGCTATGGGTAAGGGAATGTCTAAAGAGTCTGCCGAAAGACGACGTGCATCTCTAGTAACCAAAGCCGGCGAGGTGTATAATCAAGAAATTGAGGTATCCTAACATAGGTACCCCGTCTATATATACCGTAGAATACAATTGAATTGTATCCTAGAGGCCGAGGCCTTCGTACTTCAATAGAGCATTAGCTGTGTAGCGATGAATCTGAAGCAGGCTAGACATTTTAGAAGCCTCTGCTATCATCTTAACTTTATCCGATTCTTTAATGCGAGAATTAGAAACGTGATCGATAAAGATGCGCTTGGCATCCAAGGCATTGCTAGCCGCAAAGACATCCGTAGCGATGCTATCAAGATTTGATTTGATTTGAATCTTCATAATTTTAATTTAGATACATAAAGATACGGAAGATATATCATACTTCCAACTAACTGGAGAGATATATTTTACCTTTAAAAACTATCGCGTAGGTTACGCCTGATTTCTCCGGTACTCCCTTTTGAGGTAACCGCCCTTTTGATTTTGATGACTAAAGATAAGGAAGCCCTTTCGGGCCTCCAACTCTTCTGTTAGTTAATTTGTGCTCTCTCTGAATAAATTTTCTGAATCTTTTGCAATTCCGGCAAGCAGTCTTTTGCACTCTTGCCAGTCAAACCATAGTACTTTTTAATTTGAGTAAAAGTAACTCCTCTCATCTTCATACCTAAGGCCATAATTCTTAGAGCATAAACGTGAACGGCTAATTGATACCCAGCAAATGGAATAGAACCTTCCGAAGTAGAGACCGTTGGAACTTGCATAGTACCATTCTCGGTAGCTAGCATTGATTGTTGAAATTGAGTCATAACTTTGATTTTTGATTAGACCTAAAGATAGGGACTCCTAACCAATCTTCCAACTAAATGTTGTGGAAAAATAAAGTTTTTTATATGCGGAATAGTTCTTAACTTTACGGTCGAGTCGGTTTTTCGCAAAAAAAAAAGTTTAAAAAAAAGTTGCTCGTTCGGAATAAGTTCATATCTTTAGTTATCAAAATTAAAAAATATGACTAAGCAACAATTCTTAGAGGCTACAGTTAGCCAGGTATCTCAAGTTTATAAAGGTAAAAGAAACCATTGCCGTTGCGGTTGTGGAGGAACTTACATCTCTACTTCGTTTATGGAAAAGCCAAGAAACGAAATTAAAGACAAATTGGCCGAAAGGAGATTAAAGCAAGCCCAGCAATTAATTTTAGAAGGAGCGGATTACGATTCCAACTATAATTACTTCGACGTTGAAACGAGCGAAAATCGTTGCTTGACTTTCTACTTCGACGAAATTAAAAACTAAATTAAAGTTGGGAGTATGAAAATTACTCCCTACCTTTATGTAAATTAAAAAATCAAAGTTATGGAAAAGTATTATTGTTTAAGAGTAAATGAAGAGAATATTCATTTTAAGAATTTAGAGGATGTTAAAAAATGGTTTAAGACTTGTGGTGTAGAGGATGTATTATTTACAGAAGAGGAGGGTGTAATTTATAGTTTAGATTTTCTAGAGTATTTAGTTGGGTTTGGAGAAGTTAGAATTGTAAATGAAAGTATGTGTGAGAGGGGAGATGATTATTGTAGTATTAGGTTAGAAGAATTTAAATTTGAATTTCAAAATAATTAAAAATCAAAGTTATGTTAGTAAAAGAATTAATCCAGGAGTTACAAAAGTTTAACCCTGAACAAGAAGTAGTATTCACTTGTGGTATTGAATCAGGAAGAAGTTTCGATAGTTGTAGTGATGGGGATTGGGATCTTGAGGTTGAGGATTTGGATGAAGATGAGATTGAGAGAAAGTTAATAGAGGAGACGGGGTATAGTGATAGGGATGATATGGATGAAGATGAGATTAAAGAACTAGAAGAGTCTATTAAAGACTATAAACCTAGAGTTGTATTTAACATCTCAGGAGAATGTACAGATTATGAATAGTAAATAAAATAGTTGGAAGTATGAAATATAACTCCTAACTTTATGTAAATTAAAAATCAAAGTTATGAAGATAGTAGACAAGCCAGTCCTCTATAGAACTATTACTACAGTTGTTAGACATAATGGTAAGAGTTATGACATTTATATTAAAGAAGATATAAATTGTACTAATTACGAAATTAGAAAGATAGATGAAAATGGGGATGTGGAAGAAGATGAAATTGGAGATGAGAAACTAAGAAAGAAGATTATAGACTTTCTAGAATATGAGTTAGAAGATTTTGAATTATTTAATTAAAGCATATGTCACAAACATTATTCAAATGTACTCCAATAAAAGATGAGAGTGGTAGAATCGATATTGATATTACAGAAATCTATAATGTAAATAATATAGAGGAGAGGTATATGACCGGCCGCAATCAATGGAGGATTGGAGAGTTAATAAAGGTAGATGATATTCTATTTGATGAAAATAAAGTTGCTTATAACAAAGTAATTACCTACCTTTAGTAAAATCGAAAATAAAAGTTATGCCAAGATTTACATTAATTAGATTTGACAGATATGAAGCTGCTAAATCAACCATTCATTACCATGACACTCATGAAACTAATTTAGGATTAGCTTTCCAGGAAGCTTTAATAAAGCTATGGAATTTAAAAAATGGGCTTGGTGATTTTGATATGAAAAGGATTATAGGGTATGGGAATAAAATAGGACTAGACTTTGAAGAATATAGTTATTTATTTTTTGAGGGATAGTTGGAAGTATGAATTATATTACCTACCTTTAGGTATAATCAAAAATCAAAAATTATGGCTAACATGTCTTATTGCAGATTCGAAAACACCTTAAGTGATTTAAGAGATTGCTATCGTAACATAGACGAAACTGATTTGTCTAGAACGGAAATAGCGGCAAGAAAAGAATTAATTGAATTATGTCAGTTAATTGCAGAAGTTGCAGACCCAGAATTAGAAATGGATGAAGAGGAAGAAGATTAAAAATAAAGTTGGAAGTATGAAAAATATTATCTACCTTTAGGTATAATCAAAAATTAAAAATTAAAGTTATGAAAAAAGAAAAATTCTTGGAATTGGCTAGTCAATTGTTTGACCAAACAAATGAGTTAAAAGAAGAAGAAAAGATTCAAATTGAATCTAATCATTTTGACGAAATTGTAGATCAAATTGGAAGTGAAATTAATGACTTGGGGAGAGATTTAATTGAGAACTATGAATTGGAAATGTATTCAAACGAAGTTACTTTAGAAGGTGTTACTTTGGATTATGGAGAAATTCAAAAGACAATTAAAAATGTTTTGGAAAGATATTTTACAACTTTTGGATAGTAAAAAAATTAGTTGGGGGTTTGAAATATAACCCCTAACTTTATGTAAATTAAAAATCAAAGTTATGTTACAAAACAAATTATTAGCTATCAAAGGTCAATTAATCGAAATGACATTTGAGATGTATCGAGATATGAATACAGACGAGTCGGGAGTTGATTATCAAGAATTTTATTTAGAGTTTAAATCTCATTTAAAAGATATTCAAAATATTGATACTCTAAACGACTTAGAAGTATTTTGCGAATCAATGGGCTTTAACGACGAGGTAACAAATCCATTTTCATTCCCAGCATTTGTAAAAGCAGCATATGAATCTTAATGATAGAGAAATCTATTATTCAGAAAGGCGAAGATTGATTAAATTGACTACTAAAGCACTTGAGAGACTAATCGTTGAGTTATATAATGAAATATATGTTCAGTATAATCCCGAGCGGAAAGAGTATCATCGAATGGCAGTCTTCGTATTGAATAATAGATTAAAAAAGACGCCGCTAACCTTCCATCTAAATAATTTTATAAGGTAGTTGGTAGTCTGAGAAAGAGTTCGTATATTCATAATATAAATTAGTAAACAAAAACAAGTAGATATGGCATTCAAGAATTTGAACCCGGTGTACAAAATCGTAGCATTTACAGAAGCTAAGCGTCATGGTGATATTAATCGCATCGCTGAAGAGACTGGCTACACTCAATCAATGGTTTCTAAAACATTACGTGGTCTTCGTAACAACACTTCAATCGTTAACAAAGCTTACCGATTAGTGAAAGACCGTCAAACTAACTTGCAGAAGCTTTCAGCTATTGCATAGTTCATACTTTTGATTTTGATAGATCGACCTGCTATTCATAGTGGGTCTTTCTATGTAAAATAAAGTTGGTAGATTGATTATTAGTTCGTATCTTTATGATGAATCAAAATTAAAAGATATGGAAAGTTTATCAACAGTAGATACAGTAATTAGCTATTTAGTAGCTATGGACGTAGATGGAGATACTATGGAGTATATTATTAAAGAGGTTGGAATGAAGCAGCAAATGCTTAGACAGTTAATCATGTCTTCTCCTCTAAAAGAAGTTCAAACATTATTAGAGGAAAAGTTGGAAGCCTGAAAATAAGTCCTTACCTTAAGACATCATCAAAATTAGAAAATATGTATTACAGTCAAACAACAGTATCTAACTTAATTAACTTGTTAGATGAAAATGTAGCTAGATTCCAGTTCAAGAAAATGGACGGAAGTATTAGAAATGCTTTAGGAACTAGAAACGAAATCTTAATCCCTAAAGAAGAATGTATCAACATGATTGATGACATCTCTACTAAATCAGTAGTATTTTGGGACTTAGAAGAAAAAGCATTTAGAAGCTTTTCTAAGACAGCTGAAGTATCAGTTATCTAAAAATAAAGTTGGAGGCCTGAAAGGGCCTCCTTATCTTTATGTAAATCAAAAATCAAAGTTATGCAAGTAGAATTAATTATTAGTAAAAACAGAGTTTCTTACATTGTTGATGCAATAGGAAAGGAAAGAGTCAATGTATCAGAACATAATGAAGAACAAGACATGATCAAGTTTGAATCAGATAGTCAGCTAGACTTCCTATACCTATTCCATGCCGGAATAATGTATGGTTCAGATAGTATGTCAAAAGCATTAATAAAATAAAAAGTTGGCGGCCTGAAAAATGGCCGCTATCTTTAGTGTATTAAATAACCAAAAAATCAAAGTTATGGTAAATTCGTTAACAATGACTCCATTGAGTCTAGATCAGGTAAAGCAAAATGCACCTCAAGCATTTGCATCAGCTCCTAAGCCAGGAGTATCTTCTAAGTATTCATTCCTTCCAACGTCTCGTATCATCGAAGATATGAACAGATTAGGATGGCAAGTGAATCAAGCGAAGTCTAATCGTAGTAGATCAGCAACGACTGCCGAGTATGGTAATCACGTTGTAAAGTTCTTTCATCCAGATGTCTTCATGAAGGATCAAGAAGGTAACATCGAAGCTTATGTAAACATAGTTGTAATGAACAACCATATGGGTACTGGTAGCTTTAAATTTGAAATGGGTATCTTTAGATTAGTTTGTGAGAATGGATTAATCATCAAAGATAAAGACTTCGGAGGTTTCAATATGCGTCACTCAGGTTACTCTTTCGATCAATTGCAAGAGACTTTGAATCAAGCAATGACTCAATTGCCAGAGGTAGTAGGTAAGATTAATACCTATAACCAAATCATCATGAGTAAGGAAGCTCAAAAGGCTTTCGCTCAGCAAGCTTTCCAATTACGTTCTTATCAAGACCGTCAATTGACTGAGATTGAGTTAGAAGAGTTCTTAGCTCCTCGTCGTAAAGAAGACGAAGGTGATAGTCTTTGGGTAGTATTAAATCGTATTCAAGAGAGTGTTCTTAAAGGAGGTTATTCTATCACTAACAAAAAGAATAAGTTACGTCGTGCAAAGTCGATCAAGAACATTCAACAAGATATTAAGCTAAACCAAATGGTTTGGGAATTAGCTGAAACGTTCGCTTAACTTTGACTTTGATTTGAGAGGGGCCAGGAAACTGGCCTCTTTTTTAATTAAACAAATAGTTGCTAGTCCGAAAGGGAGTCCTTATCTTTAGGTATAATCAAAAATAATAGTTATGATAACAACATCAATTGAACGCTTAGAAGAGATCGAAATAGAACGATCTGAAGTAATAGCCGATCCTGCCTTCCAGGTATGGATGAAAGAGCTAAATGTATCTCAGTCCTGGTCTAATCCAGAGCCCTTATTCAATGCCCGTGAAATGAATAGTCATTATGACTTCGGGAAAAATAAAGTTGCTCATCTGGAATTAAGTAGCTATCTTTAGTTATAAATAAAAATAAAAGTTATGTCAAGTAAATTAAACTTCAAGGCTCAATTTGCTGCCTTTAAAGCAAATAGTGAAGAGTGGGTAGACGACAACAACTACTTCTTCTGGGATTGGTTCTGTTCAGAAAAAGCTCTTAAGATTAAGAGTAAGTTATTAATGACTAAAGCCGATAAGGTAATGTCTAAGTTAGGATTGGACCCTGAAAAGTATTATGTTACTTTTAAGAACAATTGTCCAATGAACGGAAAGCTTTATGACTCCTTTCAAATTTGTACCTACGATGAAAAGGGTGATGTGGTAATTTGGTGCGCTCCTTCTCTAGGATATAAACAAGATGAAGGTAAAGCTCAATTAGTAGACATGAGAGTAAGAGAGGGAGGAGAGGATGGAACTATTACGGCTTGGAGCTGGAAAGAATTAACTCACAAGTTAACTACCGACCCAATCCTTTATGCTGCATCCTTCGACCCTAAAGAAGCTTAATAAGAGTTGGCCCTTCGGGGCCTTCTCTTTACCTTTATGTAAATTAAAAATCAAAGTTATGTATCAAATCAAAGTAACAAACGCAAAGACATTAGTAGTGAAGGACTCAATCATTGCTAAAGGAGAGACCAATGACTGTGTAGTATATGCTACAGCATCAGCATTCGATATCTCTTATGATGAAGCTCATCAAGTAGCCAAGAGAGCATTCGGTAGAGAGGATAGGAAGGGTGTAATGACTCTAGACATTGCCAAAGGAGTTAAGAGGCTAATGGAGAGTAAGGAGTTAATCAACGGTAAGACCATTAGAGAGTTCCTATCACATCCTAAGAAGGTCTATAGACTTCATGGCAGGGACATAGAGAGAAGGAATAGAGTAAGTACCTTCATGAAAGAACATATAGAGGGTACCTATTTAATAGTAACAGGCTATCATGCCTTAACTGTTAAGGATGGTGAGATGATAGACAATATAGCTAAAGGATCGGCTAAGTCCTTTGTTAAGAGAGTATATAAGGTAGAGCCTGCGGCTTAATGCCGAGGGCTAGTAAATAAGTCTAAGGGTAGGGGTCGACAAGAAAAAAGTCACCCCCACTTGCGGACAGTCGACGACAGTTGCGGGCACTTGCGGTCACCTGAGGGCAGTCTAACACCACCTTAATTACAGCTGTTATCGGGGTATAGGCGATATAGCAGGGGGGTAAGTGACGAGCCACGCCCGGGAAAAATTTTAAACAAAATGAACATATATATGAATAAACATTACAAAGTGCTTACCGCACCCTCTCAAGAGGAGTTAAGTAATAAAGTAAACGTATTAATGGACTTTGGATGGTCCCCTGAAGGCGGAATGACTATCGATGAAGGCAAAGTAGAAAGATATACTCAAACAATGGTACGAATGATAGAAGGTAATTCAGATAACGGTAAACAATTATTACATGGATAAGAAGAAGAACGACGAGCAGATACATTTATTCCTAGGTATCTGTTTAATAGCATTAGGATTGTCAATATTAGCTAATACAGCAGTAGAGTACTTTTCAAAATAAACTTTCTATATGGAACCGCTAAAACGCATCTCGCATGCCGAGGCAGAAAATTATATAGAGTTAAGTATATATGATAGCAAAGTTTGCACACAGGCAATCGCATTCTCATTAACGGACGTAGAAGAGGGTATCTATCCAGCTCCGTCCTATGGGACGGCCTGGCAGGAAGTTACCTATTATGGAGATGAATCCAGTATTAGTGATAACCCTTTATCTCCCTTGGAATTCATGTATAAGGAATGGGATATGAAGAAAGATGTTACCTGTTAGAGAGACTGGGGAGATGAAAGGGAATCTAATGCCTAATCCTATTTATTAGTATGTATAGAATGAAGAAATTAAAGGTACGTGAGGCGGGGGATATGATCGCATCTAATCCTTATAATCCTAATAAGGAGTTAACTATCATCGACGTTATCGCTATTGAACTAGAAAAGCTATCGCAAAACGGATCGATACTGCCTGTTATGTATAGTCAAGCATTAGACCTGGCTAGAGGACAGAAAAAAGTGATTAATAATATATATAGTAGGAATGGTCGCGACATCAAACCCATTATCATGCTCCTCCTCCGTCAAGTCCGTAACCGTCTTAAATAGCTATTTATTAATATAAATTTTTAAAAAATGAAAAAAAAGTCTTTAATAAAGGAAGTTAAGCATTTCCAAAAAATAGCAGGTATTGTAACAGAAGGCTATATGGGAACGCCTTACGATTCTTCTGAAGATATGGCTGTAGATATGGTTAATAAAGGAATCAAAGAAGATGACTATAGTGAAGATCCTTCTTCTGATATGGACGATGAAAGCCAATCTGGCGATACTGATGCAATGGATATTGATGAAGCAGGTAACGTAAAAGGTATTAAGATAGAAATCCCTGGTAATTCATATGCATCTGATTTTGGTAAGGCGGCTGCTAGAGAAGTAATAGAGAGTTTCGGTCCTAGAGAGTATAGAAACTTCTTAGAAGCTTTCTTAAATGAGTTCAAAAAGATAACAGGCGGAGTTTAAATTAAATAAGATTATATATTAGCACCCTCTTTATGAGGGTGTTTCTATTTATATGTGTATGGACGATAAAGAAATACTATACAGGGTTATTAAAGGATTTGAGCTAGTTCCTGCTAAACGTGGTTTTGGACATCCTTATGTAACTAAGACTGGTGCTGCAACACCTGATCTATCTAAGCGAATCAATGCTTGGATTAAACAAAATTTTCCACAGTCAAATATTATGACATCTTACGAAGGTGTTTATAAGGCTATAAACTTTCGTAGAGCTATGAACGAAAATAGAATTAGGTTAGTAGACTTGTTTGAGATTGAAGGTCCGACAAGAACTCCTAAAAATAGAATAGTATATGCTTGGACTTTTCCGGAGCAGAATCTTGCTTATATTGGATTAACGGGGGATGAGAAGAAAAGATCTGCTTCACATAGAAGCCTTAAAGCTCAGAAAACTACCGCTGTCTCTAGATATATTAGAGAGACAGGACTTACTCCGGAGTATGAGGTAGTTTCAAAGACAGAAGAAAATCCATCTGGACAAGTAGATGAAGATAGGGCAGTAGAGTTAGAGTGTCATTTTATGGCAAAATATAAGTCTGAAGGTTGGGATTTACTTAATCTTGCACCTTGCGGCTCTAAGGGAGGTGGTGTTAGAGATGAAATTGCAATTATTAATGCGCTTGATGATTTTATACACAGTACTGGTACAGAGCTTAGTACTTTAAATGCGTTACCTGGAAGTGATTATACGGTAGATGCTATTAAGAATTATAATTTAGGAAATAGGGTATTTGATAGATTAAAAGATATCGTTACTGCAAATAATATTACCTCTACAAAGCAGCTTAGAAATTTAACGAGTCGTAGAGTAAGTAAATTAATTGAAGACTGGTCGTCTAGATTTCCGGAAGATTCTTGGCAGAGAAAATTGTTTCCTGAGAACACTAGAGGCTTAGAAAAGCCGCAAGAAGGTGTAGAGTCTTTCTTAGCAGAGCCTAATAATTTAAATAAAGATCAGTTAAAGTTGATAACTAAAAGAGCATGGAAGGGAGTGAGGCCTGAGCAAGAGAAAGCTTTTTTAGTTAAGTTAAAGGGTATTATGGATAAAAATAATGTAAGTGATCCTGCTGGATTAGATAAGCTTGCTGGTAATACTATTGTAACTTGGATGTTATCCGATCACGATAAGAATAATGATAATAAATGGAAGCCTTTATTGTATCGAGCTGATTATAAATCACCGAGAAGTAAAGCTTCTATAAGCGAATCTACTATAGATAGTAAAGAGATAATTAAACGTATTATTAGAGATTGCTGCACTAAGTAATTTATAACTATTTATTAATATGATTAAATTATCTGAACTAATACAAATTAAGCATCCTGAGAATACTCAATATCAAGTAGGAAAGACTTTTAATGATCCTAGTGGAATGTTTGAGAATGAGGGAGAAGTAGAAAGAATACATCAATCTCTTATCGGAAGGGAGTTTCAAACACTTGAAGATGTTAAAAAGATGTGCTCTAGATTAAGACAGTCTGGATTTGCACAATCAGATATCGATGAATTTTTAAGAACTTATATACTATAGTATGGATAATTTTAACTTGAAGCAATACCTTTTTGAATCTAGAGTAGGTATGTACTCAAAGGCAGTGCTTAATGAGTCTGCTTTATTAGATGCTGAAACTCTAGCTGGGGAAATTGCAAAGAAACATCCTGAATTAATTAAATATCACCATGATGGAGAGACTAGAAAGTTTCAAGATGCTATCTTTACGTATGCTGGAGAGATATTACAAGGTGCAGGTATTCCTTTACAAACGGTAAGGGGATTGGCTTATGATACGGCTTGGGCATTAGATTTAGTTAACGGTGTTAAAGATGCGTTAGAGCATGGTGGAGATAGCTTAGAAGAAGTTGATCCTGCTGCTTTAGGTGCTCCGCAAGCTGCTGCTGATGCTAAGATGCAACAACAAGATGACGAGAATGGAGATATGGTTGATAATGTAAGTATGGGATTAGAGGAAGAGAATCCAATGGAAGCGGCTTACGGTAATGTAGGTTCTGTAGATAAAGTAGCTCCTGCTGAGACTGGTATTAGTAAATACCTAGATATACTTAATGCTTATGATTGGTTTTATCACTTTGCTGATGATCCAAGAGCTTGGAATAAAGGACAAGCAGATAAAGTAAATTTAAAGACTTTGTATGCTACTTTAACTCCAGATCAGAAACAGCAAGCAATGGATACTTTTGTAGATAAGTACCTTCAGGTATATAAACCGGATCAATTCCCAACTGCAGCAAATAACGTTAAATACTTAACTACAGATACTTTTAAAGGAGTTATCTAAGGAGAGTTGGAAGTATGAAAAAAAGTTCATAACTTCTTTAAATACTAATAAAGTATTCTTCTCTTTAATAAAAGTATAATTAAAAGAAAGAAAAAAATAAAGGATATGGAAAAAGTAATTGTTTTGGGACTAAGTGGGTGCACTCATTGCGATGCGCTATCTAAATCTTTAAAAGAGCAAAATATCCCGTTTGAATTTAGGGACGTTGATTTAAAAGAGCATAGTAGTCTTGCCGATAGAATGGAAGCTCTACTAAACACTAATGCCTATCCAATGATCATAATCGAGAGATTAGGCGGAGCAAAGTACCTTTACCGAGTAGATGCTATAAATGAAGCGAAAGAAACTTCTATTCCTTTTGCAACTAAAATAGGATGCGTGTCTACTGATTCGATGGTAGCAATAACTAAGAAATATTTAAATTAAATAATATGCGATACAAAGCACTGGTTTCAAGAAAATTAGACGAATTAAGTAATATCGTCCTTGGCTTAAGTTCTCTTTTAAGTAGTAATCCTACTAGAGAGCAAATAGAGAATCAAATCGAAAAACATAAGAATAAGCTTGAAGAGATTCAAACTCTAGTTAACGCTGAACAAGAATCTTAAAATAAAGTTGGTTCTTTAATCCCTAGTTCATATATTATGAGTAAAACCATTTTATATGCTATCAGCAGAACAAATCCAAGCGAACTTGCAAAAGTTTTACGCTATAATTGAAAAATTCATTTCAGAGCCTAGAATAACTAAGTTATTAGCTTTGTATCAATCTCAAGAAGATAATCTAGCCTTCGCTCCGGCTTCTTCTAGAGCTTCTTATCATAATGCATTTCCAGGTGGATACGTAGACCATGTTAATAGAGTTGTAGAAGCAGCTATAAAAGTAACTACGTTATGGTCAGAGATGGGAGCTACTATTAACTTCTCAATGGAAGAGCTAGTATTCTCAGCAATTAACCACGACTTAGGTAAGTTAGGTAGAGACGGTCAACCAGCCTATCTTCCTAACGATTCAGAATGGCACGTAAAGAACCAAGGTGCTATCTATAAGCCTAATACAGAATTACCTTTTATTCCTATCCAAGATAGCTCGCTATTTATATTGCAACAGGCAGGAATAGAGCTTACATTCAACGAATGGACAGCAATTAAGACTCATGACGGCCTTTACGACGACGGTAACAAGGCTTACTTGATCTCTAGTCAAAATGAATCTAAGATGAGATGTTCATTACCTCTTATTTTACATCAAGCAGATATTTTAGCTGCAAGAGTAGAGTGGGAGAAGGAGTGGATTGATAAAGTAGGGTTACCTACTAAGAAAGAAGTTAAAGCTTCTACACCTACGCAGTTTAAACAAAAAGCTGAGTCTACTAAATTAGCAAACGCAGCTAAAGGAAACCCAGGATTACTAAATGCATTAAAAGGATTATAATATGGTATTAGGATTAATTATGCTATTCATTTGGGTAGCGACTATAATAGGTTGGATAATTTACAACCTCTTTAATAAAAATCGAAAGTTAGAGGCTACTGTTCTTGCTCAAGCTAACTTTATAGGAGGTTTACAGCAATTAATTGGCGAGTCAGATAAAGCACTTAAGAATCTAGATGATAAAATCTGGATGGAGAGTGATAAAGAGTTGCAGACGGTATTTCAAAATCTAAAAGCAGTCCAAGAGGGTTTAAATCAATTTAATAAGCGATAATGGAGGATATTTTCAAAGTCGAAGAAGCGGAAGTAACACTTACAAAGGATGGAAAAGTTAGAAAGAGGAGACCGAAGAAGTCTATAGACTACTTTACCTTAGATACTCAACAAGCTATTCTAGATTATAGATTAGAAACCTCTACTGCAATCAGAAATAAAATATTCAATGAAAAGATTTACTACGCGTTTTATAAGCTGGCTGAAAATATCATTCATACTTTTAAATTCTACTACACCGAAGTAGATAATATTAATGAGTTAAAGCATGAAGTAATCGCTTTTCTTTTAGAGAAGCTACACCTGTATAATCAAGATAAAGGTAAAGCTTATTCTTATTTTGGTACTATTGCAAAGCGTTATTTAATTGTTTATAACAATAATAACTACAAGAGATTAAAAGGTAAGGCTGATGTTGAAGAGGTAGATACAGATAAGACTATTACAAATGAACTACTACTTACACAACCGGACCTTTTTGAAGAGGTTAGTTTTATTAATTTATTCATTAAAGAAATTGATGATAACCTTTTAGAGCTTTTTCCGAAACCGCAAGAGGCTAGAGTTGGAGATGCTATTTTAGAACTATTCAAGAGAAGAGAGAGTATAGATATTTTTAATAAGAAAGCTCTCTTTATCTATATAAAGGAGATTACTGATGCTCCTACTCCTGTGATTACTAAGGTGATAAAGGTCCTAAAAGAACTCTACAGAGAAATGCATAATCAATATCTTGAAGAAGGCACTGAAATTGACATTTATTCAAGGTAGCTATTTATTTAAAATAGTATTATGAATCTCGATTTTGAACTATACGACGGAAAGAAGTACTCTGATCTAGTACAAGACGTAATTAAGAACCATAAAAATAAGCAATCTAAAATTAGTACCTTAATAAATCAACTAACTGAAATGGTTGGTGAAGAGGTTGGAAACGCTGTTATAGTTGTTCCTTTAATTAAAGAGTACTTAGAGATAGATGTTAAAAATGATGACGCTCTTGTAAAGCTTGCTTCGATCTTACAGAAAGGCGGACAAACTAACGCTGATGCTAATCAAGGAGGTTTAAGTGATAAGGATCTCGAATTACTGTTTAGTGATATTCAAAAAACTACAGTAGAAGAATTACCAATAAAAGAATTGCCTTCAAGTAAGTAATATGGCAGATAATCAATCTTTCTCGCAGTTTATGAGTTCTTTATCTCCATTCGGAGATGGAGGAGGATCTTATGCACCTATATTAGCACGCGTTGCACATGTTATTCAGGGACCTTATTTTGTAGGAACTAATATACCAGATCCTTACTATAATGATCCTACAGATATAAGTACTATAACCTTTCAGGTGATTAACTCAAATCAAAGCTCTACTCTAACGAGTACCGGTAACGTTACTGCAAAACCTATAAGCTCAGCGTTTAAACAGATACCTGTTGAAGGAGAAATAGTATACGTAATATCTGGCCCTAGCGTAGATATGAACGAAAATGCACAGCGACAAGACTTTTACTATCTACAGCCTTATAATATATGGAACGCAGCTAATAATAACGCTTTTCCTAATATGCAAGACTATAGTGCTTACATAAATAGAATTTTACGTAGCTATCAAGATAGTATGGGCACAAAGCAAGCTACAAATACATCTGTAACCAGTTCCCTAACTTTTCCTTTAGGTCCTAACTTCCCTGAAAAAGGAGATATTAGAACTTTAAGACAATTTACTGGGGACGTGACTTTAGAAGGAAGATGGGGAAACTCAATTAGATTTGGATCTACTACTGCTTTAAACGGGTTTGAAAACTACTGGTCTGCAACTGGATCTGCTGGTGACCCTATTACTATTATTAGAAACGGACAAGGTAGGCAGTCTAACGATTTAAAATGGTTTCCTACTGTAGAAGATATTAATAGAGATCCTTCTTCTATTTATTTAACTGCAGGACAGAAAATACAAATTGACGATTTATCAAATTTTAGTTTAGCAAGCTTAGGAGTAGAAGCACAAGGTATCAGTCTTAGAACAAACGCTATTCCAATTCAACAACAGTTAACAAGTACTAATACTTTATCTGCTCAAGAGCAAGATGAACGTATTAATAGATTTAATAATTAGAATGTATACACCTAAATTTCCATATACTGGCAATCAAGTCATAATAACTTCCGGAAGAGTTACTCATCACTCTTACGATGATTTTATCTTCTTGTTCGGTAAAAAAGGCGTAGCAATATCATCACCTAGCACATTTACTGTAGACGCTAATCAAAAAACTATTATAGCTTCTCGTAAAATTGAATTAGGCTATCAAGCAGAAATAGTAGGAGAACCTATAATGCTAGGAAAAACTACAGCTCAGCAATTAGGACGTTTACTAGATGCTATTGAAACTTTAAGTAACGCTCTTAACACACTAAAAATAGGGCAGATGGATACTGCTATACCTCTTATCGTACAGACTTCTAAGGTACTAAGTAGTACAGCTAAGTCAGTGAAGGCACGGTTAAATAGTACATGTTTATCTAAAACTACATATAGTAAGTAATGAGTAATAGTAAAGTATTAGTACCTTTAGGTAAAGCAATTACCGTTTCTGCTAACGCTCTTGGAACCCTTCAAGTAGGTATAGATAAAGTACTCTGGGGAAGTAATATTCCAACAACTAGAGCGACTGCTACATACAATACTGCTTCCGGATCTGTAAATTATACTACCGTACCGGTAGCACCATCTCCACCAGCAGCAAACGCTGTAGGATCTTTTGTACAATCCGGCCTATTTAACGCTCTTGATGCTTTAAATTCTGTAGACTTATGTAATGTACTTACGTACCTTACTGATATGATTAATTTAGAGAAGAAACCGCGTCCTCCAAAACCTTGGACTGCCGCTCAAACTGCTCTATATACTTTACAAGATGCAGCTGCACAAGTACAAACGCAGATAGATAAGTACATGGCCTATCCTAATGTCTTTATCGGATCATATGTAGGTACCGGTCCTAATGCTGTACCTATAGATCAAGCTGTTTCCCAATCAGGAGCGCCTTCTAAAGGAGGTAGTAGCGTTACTGCTTATAATACATTTTTTTTATTACAAGCAATTAAAGACTCTTTCGATCTTTCTGGTCAAAGTACTGGCTCTATATTTAATGCAGAAGACGCAACTTTATTATCTACAGTACCTGGACTTGGCGGGAATTTAAATTTTATAGACGACTTTATAGGAGTAATTAACAAGTACAGTGATTATAGAAATATTCCTAACGATGAATTACAGAAAATAATAAGTCAAATAAATAAAGTAAGGTCTGTATGTGTCACTATTCAAAACTTAGACTTTAAAAATGCATTAGCTCTGGTAGGTAATTTTCTAGGAACCGATATTAGAGCTCAAATACAAAAATTAAATGCGTTTTTAGATCCTACTGTTATAATACCTACCTTAAAAGAGATTAATAATTCACTACGAGCTTTTATTAAAATTGCACAACAGGTACAGGGAGTATTAGCCTTAGGGCAATTTTTAATTAAACTAGCTCTTGTATTTAATAAAGCATTTAAACTAATTATAACATTTTTCATAGCTAATCCTACACCGGGTGTATCTCTAACTGCAGGCCTTATTTCTAAGTTTGAAACAGCAAAAGCTGTTGCTAAAGATGAAACTGATGGAATCAGCGTACTTTTAAGGACTATTAATTCCCTACTTCAGGTAGTAGTTAATTTTATTAGGTACATTCTAGCAAATACAAATGAGCTACTTTCGAGATTAAATATACTGCTTGTTAACTTACAGGCTTGTGATGCGGTCAAGAATTCAGACGTAATAGCTGAACTTCAAGAAACTAGAGATAATTTAATAGCCCTACAGACCCAGCTTACAGCTTATATAACGCAATACGACTCTAAAGTAGATGTAAATAGTAAGATGTTTGGAGAGTATGATATTAGAGTAGTTGATGAAGAAGTAACTGATAAAGCAATAACAAATAAGCGAAGAAGAGGTATAGCGTTAGATACAAAAGGGCAAATAGTAGCTCAATCGGATTTAACTTTTGCTACAAATACTTCGGTTATTATAGCAGAAGTACAGCAAAAATTAATGGCTCTTGGCTTAGTAGACTCTAGAATGGGATTAATTGATGCAGCAACGTTAGGAACTATTGCAGAATCTATTAACTTCTTGGATAGCAATGATATAGCAGAAGATGATTTAAATATAGGAAAGTCTGCGATCGAGAGTGCAGATGTAGCACAAAATTTAAATATCAACACCTTTATAGGTAAATTACCAGGAGGAGAGTTATTTAAACGAAATTCACAAAATATAACGTCTGCTTATAGTGCTAATGCCAAAGAACAAGTTAATAAAGAAAAATCAAAAGGTATTTCTGCTAAGATTCTTGACACAGTAAAAAAGAAGTAAAAACAAGTAAACAAAATATTTATAACATATGGCAAATTTAGACGCATTTAGAAAGTTAATCCGCGAAGAGGTTAAAGCTGTATTCCAAGAAGAATTAGCTGGAATCCTTAAAGAAGCTATTATAGCTAATAGAGGGCAGCAAACTATTGTAGAATCAACGAGACCTGTAACAAAACCAACTGTTCCTACTACTATGAACAGATCTACACCTAGACCGGTTGCCCCTGTATTATCCCCAGGCAATCCATTAAATAGCTTACTTGCTGAGACAGCTCAATCTATGACTATGGATGAATTCGGAGATTTAAACGGACAAGGAGTAGAGAGAGATGTTCCTATTGTAGAATCAGTAGGAGATATGTTCGCAAATTCAAGAGGAAGTTCTAATCTAGAAGCAATTCAAATCAATGCAGTTCCGGACTTTTCTCACATGATGGCTAAAATGGGTATAAACGAATAGTATAAATGGCATACAACTTAAAGCAAATAAATGTACTTGATTTAAGATCCTCTACAGGGGTTGGAGTTGCTTTGCCATTTAACACGCCAGCTGTTTTTCAAACAGTGTATACTACGCAGGAGCAGTTAAAGTATAATATCATTAATTTTTTATTAACTGATAAGCGTGAGAGAGTTTTTAATCCTAATTTCGGTGCAGGGATAAGGAATAAAGTATTTGATCAAATTAGTCAAGATACTATAGATAGTTTAGATGTACAGATAAGAGCAGGAGTAGAAGCTTATTTTCCAAATGTAATAATTACAGAGCTAACCTTTAACGCAAGTCCAGACAGAAACTTACTTCAAATTCAGTTTTCGTATACTATAAAAAACACAGGTGTAACCGATAATATAATACTAGATTTAAATGGCTAATAAGAATATAACATACTTAAATAAAGATTTTAATACCTTTAGAGCTGCGCTAATTGAGTACGCTAAAGCTTATTATCCTCAATCTTATAATGACTTCTCTACCTCATCTCCCGGTACTATGTTTATCGAGATGGCTTCTTATGTTGGAGATGTACTGTCTTTTTATTTAGATAACCAAGTACAAGAGAACTTTTTAGAGTATGCAAAGCAGACTAATAATCTATATACTCTAGCTTATATGATGGGTTATAGACCTAAAGTAACTTCTGCAGCAATGGTTACTTTAGACGTATACCAACAAATACCTGCTTTTGGCTCAAACTATGATCCTGATTTTACATATGCAATGATTATCGAAGAAGGAATGCAAGTTAGATCTAATGTTAATACTGCAAATTATTTCTACTGCCCTAATCAAGTAAACTTTAATCTTTCTTCTTCTATTGATCCAACTGAGATTTCTGTATATACTACATCAGGAGGAAACCCAGATACCTACTTGCTTAAAAAATCTACAGTAGCAATGTCCGGCCAAATAAAAAATACAAGTATTTCTTTCGGCGCTGCTGAGAGATTTCCAATAAGAACGCTACAGGATAGTAATATTATTGAAATATTAAGCGTGTATGATCAAACGACAGGCTTTAGATGGTACGAAGTTCCTTATTTAGCTCAAGAATACATTCTAAACCCTGTTACTAATACTGCTTTAAATTATCCAGGACTATATCAAGAAGCCAACCAAGTTCCTTATATAATAGAAAAACTTCCAGTGCCTAGAAGATTTGTTTCTAGATTTACTGCTAACAATATTTTAGAATTAGAATTCGGTGCTGGTATACAATCCGCATCCGGTTCGATACCTAATCCATTTAACGTAGGTATCGGAACAGTTAACGGTATCGATTTATTAAATACAGCATTTGACCCTACTAACTTTGTAGTAAATCAATCTTACGGTTTAGCTCCTGTAAATACAAGCTTAACAGTAAACTACTTAGTAGGCGGCGGCGCAGCAGCAAATGTTAATACAAATGAACTGACTAATATCATTGTAGCAACTACTACTTTTCCTAATACAGGAAATCCTTCCGTACAAGCTTTAACACAAACTACTTTAGCTACTAACAATAGTGTGCAAGCAGTTGGGGGTGGAGATGGAGATACTCCAGATAGTATTAGATTAAATACACTAGCTAAATTTCCTTCTCAAATGAGAGCTGTAACACAGCAAGATTATTTAGGAACCGTATTAGGTATGCCACCAAAGTTTGGACAAGTAGCTAAGGCTTATGTAACAAAAGATACTGCAACGTTTTCTCAGTACTTAAGAAATGAACCAGGAGAAAGAGATCCTCTTGCAACCTCTATATACTTGTTAAGCTACGATACAGACGGTACCTTTACACAACCTGGTATTGCTTTAAATAAGAATATACAAACTTACTTATCTGATTATAGAATGTTAACAGATACTATTCTATTAAAACCGGCTTATATTATCAATATACAAGTAGGTTTCGATATTATTATAAGACCTAACTATACTTCAAGAGAGGTAATTGCTGCTTGTTTAGTTTCATTGAAAGCATATTTTGCAAGAGAGAATTGGCAAATAAACCAGCCAATCATAATGTCCGAAATCTATACTTTACTAGATCAAATAGCAGGCGTACAAACGGTTCAAAAAGTAAATATTAGAAATATAGCAGGTACTACTGCAGGATATTCTCAATATAGTTACGATATTCCGGGTGCAACTTTAAACGGTGTTATTTATCCTTCATTAGATCCAAGTATCTTCGAAGTTAAATATCCGGACACAGATATTCAAGGACGTATAGTAACAATGTAATAAAATGGCAGTATACAACATATTCGCATCAGCAGATGCAACAATTTACTCAAGGTACCCGTTAAAAAATACCGGTAGAGATCCTATATTAGAAGTATCCGTTAAGAATTCTCAAGACGGTACTAGGTTCTTGTATAGAAACCCTATAACAGAGAATCCATATTATACTTATGATTTAGCTGCTAACGGTAACTACAGTACCTCAGATGCTTACTTTCCTAGCACAGACCTTAGAAGATCTGTATTACAGTTTTCTGACCAAGATATTAATAAGCTAAAAGGGTATGCCTCTCAAGCAAGAAGCGGGTCTTACGGAGCAAATTTAAAATTATTTTTAGCCTCTGCACAAAACTTAAACACTACTTATTCTCTAGACGTATTTCCTATATCTCAATCTTGGTGTATGGGAACCGGGCAATTTGCACAAGTACCTCAGTCCGTAAACGGAGTATCTTGGATGTATACTTGTCAATCGGGAAGCTCTCCTGCTTGGACAGAAGACACTTTCTATTGGGGTAATATTGATTTACCGAGCTGGGAGTCAGCTAGCTATAATTGGGAGTATATTCCTACAGCAGGACAGCCTTATTATGTAGGAAGCGGAGGCTCTTGGTATGATTATTTAGAAGCAACTCAAAGCTTTGACTATATGTCTAATAAAGACATAGACACGGATATAACTGATATAATGACTGAGTGGTTTTCCGGTTCAATTCCTAACTACGGAGTTATAGTAAAGCATCCTCAAGTAGTAGAAGAAGATCCAAATGCATTTATAGACCTTAAGTTCTTTTCTGTAGATACTCATACAATTTATCCTCCTACTATTGAATTTAAATGGGATGATTCTTATTACTTTCCTCAAGGCGGTAATTTTGCTTTAAGCGATCAAATTACAATAGTACTTGCAAATAATCCAGGGCAGTTTACACAGAACGAGGTCTATAAAATGAGAATAGGTACTAGATATACATACCCTCCAAGACAGTTTACAACCTCTTCAGTATATTTAACTAACCTTTACTTATCTCAAAACACTTATTGGGCTCTACAAGACGTAAAGACAGGAGAAACAGTAGTAGACTTTGATGAGAATTTTACAAAATTAAGTGCCGATAGTCTAGGTAACTATTTCACTTTATATACTAGCGGACTAGAAATTAATAGGTACTATAGACTTTTAATTAAGACCAGTATATACTCTACAACTTTTGGACCTCTATCAATTTACAACAACGAGCAAACCTTGTATGATGCTTTATCACTTTATAGTGCTGAAGACTTACAGTTACTTCCTGCTGAAGAAGTTACTTATACAGGTCAGAACTTAATATTTAAAATTGTAGCATAATGTCAGAACAGGTTAAATTAATAAAAGAAGTTTACGGACGCGCTACCTACGTTAATGTAATAGATACGTCTTTTAGCGAACTATATAGCCCTGTTACTGCTTCTGTACAACCAGGCATTAATACTTCAGTTGAATTATTCTTCGATGCATATAATGAGTTATTTTTTCAGATACCAGCTACAGGCGAATTAAATTCTCACGAATATTTAGTAAAGAGAAGTCTAGAATATTTAGGCGGAGGAGTAGTAACTGATACGGAACAAGCTTATATTGAAGAGATAAACTCTTTAAGAGAGCAATTGCTACAAGCAAATACGGATTTTTTAAATACAAATAATACAGTTTAATGGAAATAGTAGATGTATCTTACATTGGATCCGAAGATCAGTATCAAAGTTATGCACCTCAAGATGTAGCTCTGATCAACACTAATTCTATTACCGCAAACTACGGTAATTTTGGGGACTATATAGAGTATTTTATAAAGGATTTGAACGGTAGGGTCTTAAATGCAGAATACTACGTAACACAGTATCAGTTAGATAATAGCGTTGTAGATCCACAAACAGGCACAGTAACTCAGCTTTACTTAGATCCAGAAAGAGATGCTAGAATTTTAGGTTATGACAGGGGCGTAGTTAATGTTAAGTATAATTTTCTTAACGCAAAATTACTTTCTCTACCAGATCCATCAGCGCATTTTTGGATTAAAGAAATTTCTACTTCTGGACTTGAAATTAAAGCTGCAAGACAAGGAGTAAGCAATACCGAACTTCAAAGAGCATTTACACAGTTTAATAACGAACTATCAGCTGATCCATACTATCCCACCTTCTATTTAAACTTCGGCGCAGACGTACAATTAATAGGTGTAAATGCCGTGTACGTTGAAGAAGACGGAATCGGGTATATTATTTTTAAGTTATACGAACCTTTACCTGTTGAGTTTAACGTTAAATCTACTTTCTGGGTAGTAACTAAAGTTGCAGATTCTGCAGAATTTAATGTATCTATTAATGTTACGGCAGAACAGGTTATAGATAGTACACCTATTAAAGGACCTAACTATAAAGTAGTAGTAAACGATAAAGTAGGTCAAACTACACCGTATTACTCCTACGAATCCTTACTCCTAACTTCTGTAACTTCTTCTTATCAACAGCTACAATCTTTAATGCAAGAAAAAGGCATCCAGATTAATGTTGATTATAGTAACTTTGAGAACTTTATACACTTTTCTTCTGCTACAGAAAGACTATATAACTTCGTATACAAGGTACAGTTAATTGAATCTGCTTCAGCAGGCTTAACTCAGACTAATACTAGTACAGCAAAAGTACTTTTACAGAATCAGATAGATACAACTATTACTAATTTCGATGGATACGAGTATTATTTGTATTTTAATTCTGCTTCAACAGCATTTCCAAAGCAAAAAAGTACACAGCCTTATCCTTTATACTCATTAACTTCTTCGCAAGCTATAAACTGGTTAGGAAGCATTAGTACTAATCCTAACGGACCGGCTACAATGAGTATGTATTGGTCCTCTTCCTATTATGACGACAATAATAAAGACTTATTATTATATGCAACTCCTGCATACATAACAGAAGATCCTGCAAATGCACCTTACCTTGTTTTCTTAAACATGATAGGACAGCATTTTGATAATATTTGGATCTATCTAAAGGACGTAACTAATCACTATTCTGCAGAGAATAATCCATTTGTAGGTATTTCAATGGATCAAGTAGCAGATGCTTTAAGAAGTTTCGGCGTACAATTATATACTAATACCAGTATTACAGATAATATTTACTACTCTTTATTAGGATTAAATCAAACAGGATCTGCTCTACCAGTTACTTCAAGTGCCTATTCTGTAAGTAATGTAGCAAGCAGTAGTATCTATCCTTTAGCAAATCAACCTTGGTTAACCGGTTCTCTATCTCTACCTCCTTTTGGTGAAGAGAAAATTAATAGATATGTAATATCATTTGTTACAGGATCTAATCCTTCTTCTAGCTTTGCTACTTTACCTGCAGCACAGCTTCAAGGAGAAACCTATAAGCGCTTATATCACAACCTTGCCTACTTACTTAAAACAAGAGGTACAGAGAGAGGTGTTAGAGCTCTAGTTACTACGTTTGGTATTCCCGGTGATATTTTAGATCCACACGAATACGGAGGTTACAATATTTACCAAGTACCAGGTATTCAAGAAATTAGTAATACTAAAATTATTACCGGAAGCGTTTTAAATATTTCTAGTAGTCTTTTATCTCCGTACACTACAATTCAATATTATCAAAACAATCAAGATAAAACTTCTAATAACGTAGAAGTAGGATTCTCGCCAGCAGACTCTATTAACGCTAGTATTACATCTTCCGGACTTGTTACTTCATCTACACAACCTGGATACTTTAATATTATGCAACTTATTGGTGCACCTAATTTACAGTACTCAAGTTCATACATACCTCTTGTTGAATTGTCTAATAGATACTTTGCCGCAGAATATACAAGTAGATATAACGTTTGGGATTTTATTAGAGTTATAAAGTACTATAATAACTCAGTATTTAAAATGCTAAGAGATTGGGTACCTGCTAGAGCTTCTGCTACAACAGGTATCGTTATTCAATCTCACATGCTCGAGAGAAATAAGTATCCAAGACACGAACCTACTTATACTATCCTTTCCGGATCCGCTAATGTACATATGGTTAGTGTTTCAGGATCGGACGGAGGTTCAGTATTAGGGGATACATACTACGTAGAAAAAATTCCAATACAATATCAATCAAACTCGATATACTTAGGGAATTCATCTGGAACAATTTACATAAGTTCTTCTACTAATATTCAAAAATATACAGGAGAATTTAGTGGTAGTACCATACAAACTGATTTTAATACGTTCTCACAAGTTGATGTTTCATCTTATAACTATCCTTGGACTTCTTCGATACCAACAAGTCCTACTACAAGCAGTAAGATGTTCTTAACATACTCACTAAGCCCTACCTTAAACAACATAACAGGCGCAGTATTATCTCAAAGATTTTTAGATTTAGACTACAATGCAAATCAAGTAGTTCCAACAAACTACGGATTGATTACTAAATCTATAAACGAAACCGTTCGAATAGGAAATATTTCACAAAGCGAGCAGCCTTACTCACAGTATGCACAGTTACAAGATTACAACTACTTCCTACCTTCGACAGTAGCTATTAGATATAGCGGATCTTACTTACAAGGAGTAGCTTACAATACGTACAGTGTAGGAGATCTATCTTACGGTAACGACCCTGTAATCAATTATTACAGTAGTAGAATAGGATTCTTTACTCAGATAGCTACTAGCTCTTTCCTTCCAGGTAAAGTTAATGCTACTCTAGGTTATCTTGCTGACGTATCAGGAGGTTTATTTGAATTAAACCAGAATAATAAAAACTGGGTTGATGTTCAAAATATATTTGTTGCTGGAACCTCTACAACTGTTAAGCAGTTTGATAATAAAAAGTACAGTAATCAAATAACTACCGACGGTACTAAGACTATATACAATAGCGGATACAACTATACTCCAGAGCTTTATTTCTCATCTAGTGATGCAAGACTTTACTTTGAGTATACAGGAAATACAAATGTAACTAGCTTTATAGGCACTTTAACCGGTACACCGAATTTATACATTAGCGGTACTGCAACTCCAGGTTACCCAGTAACCCTAACTAATCCAGTAACTAGAGCAGGTAACATTTATGAAATCTTCGATGCCGCTAATCCATCTGCCTCTTTTACAACCGGTAGTGTAAATACTTTTCCTACCTATTCTTCAGCGCAAGCAGGAAATAGACAGTTTACTGTACGTCTAGGGGTTAACTTTCAATTTACGAATCCCTCTGCATCCTTAACTAGCGGGTCATATGATTTTGGAGCTTACTTAAACGGGACTACCTTAATAGGTGTTACACAATCTGTAAACTTTACATCAAGCTATGTATCTGCCTCTACAATTCCCGGCCTCATTACAAATCCAACTAGAGTAGAGACTGATACCTCCTTTAACTTGGATTACAATTACGGAACCTTTACAGGTCCATTTTCAATAAACGGAGTAGGAAGCGTTGGAAGCGGAAGCTCACAGTTATTTGTAGATGCCTACCAGTGGGTTTTTAGAGATATTCCATATAGTGGACTTCTAGTAACTAGTGCATCTGGTGCCCCTGTTCCCGGTATCTTTACAGTAAACTCTAGCGCAAGACCAACAGAGGTGCAGAGCATAGAAAGCGGGCAATTTATATCCGCTAGTAGTGTATCTACAAGTACACAGTATATTAGCTATACGACACCTGAGCAATTAATTAGTGCAAATCAACCAGTAGTATTTAAATTTACTCAAGGAGGAATGTCAAGCGCTAACTATACCGCCAGCCTTACAAGCGATAGTACTTTAACTATAGGAACGATTGCATTAGGAGCTGGAGGTTATGCCAATGCATCAACAGCATCTGGTGCTTTTATAGCTGATCTAGAAAATATTACTGATAGTAATTACGCTACTATAACACTCAGTTCTAATCTAGGACAGTACGGAGTAGGTTATCAATTTATACCGTACTTTGTATCTGCCTCTATTACTTACAGTAGTAGCTTGTATACAAAATACGGAGACGTCAACGAAACCTTTTTACCTCAGTCCGGAGACAAAATAGTTTTAATTGATAACGGAGGTATTTCTCAAGATTTCGACGTCTATAGTTATAGTGTAAACACCTTTACTGTAGTAGGAGATATACTTAATAACTGGATAGATAATCCAGGATTAATTACAACTTTTTTACTATTAAGGAAGTATAATGACGAACAAAACGTTATATTAACGTATAATAAGCCCAACGGAGCAACTTCCTACGGGTTCTTATTACCAGATACAGTAAGCCCACTAGTAGTTAATAATATAAACACATTGCAAGCTAACGTACAGGCTCAGTTATTATCAACTCAAGCTAATAGTAACATTAGTAATATATAAGACTGAGAACTTTTAATCTTTAAACTATTTATAATAGAAAAACAATAAAACATGGGATATTTAAATAACACATCGGTTGTTGTCGATGCTATTCTTACCGACAAAGGTAGACAATTATTAGCGCAAAACGACGGATCTTTCCAAATTACGCAGTTTTCGCTGTCTGATGACGAGGTAGATTACACATTGTACAACCCAAATCACCCTTCTGGATCAGCATTTTACGGCGAGGCTATTGAAAATATGCCAATTATACAAGCTTTCCCTGAAGCTAACGAAATTATGAAGTATAAGTTGATTACCTTACCAAGAGGAACAGCTAAGCTTCCAGTAGTAACTGTCGGATACAATACTATCATACTTAAGCAAGGTTCTTCTCTTTCTCTTACACCTCAAACATTGAACTACTTAGGTGCAACTTCAACATTCGAACAGTCTGGATACGTTGCAACGATAGGAGACGTTAGGACAATGTCTGCATTTAACGGCGTCGGTATTAATACACCGAATGCAACTGCTCTAAACTCTACAGGAACCACAACAGTAGGTACAAACGTATCAAAAACTGTAATCGGTACTACAATTAACCTAACAGCTACAACTGTAAATACATTATTTGGTACTAATACAACTTTATACACTACCTTAACCGTTATCGGACGTGATTCAGGTGCAAGATTATTCATTCCAGTTCAAATTCAACAAGTAACACAATCATAAGAATATGTCATTTACACAGTTAAATCCATCGGATTTCGTAATTAGTAACGATTCAGTTACAGCTCCAGCTTGGAGCTCTAATGTACCGTCGCTAACTACCTTTTATACAGCCTCTACAGTTCCAACTTCTACAATAAGCGCGGGTGCATACTACTTAAATGTATATCAACAGGTTTATGGATCAAATGGAGCAGCAGTTCAGTTTGCTATTGCTTATGGAAACATTTTCGGATCAGGATCTCCATGGTTAAATTCTTTAGTACCAGGAGTATCTCCTTCACTAACTACCTACAATCAGTATCAAACTTTAGTATACGGACCAGAAGTTACAGGATCTCAAGGATTTAATTTCGGCGGTGCTACACCAAGAGCTCAAGACATTTGGGTATTAAATATTGAAAGAAATAGATATAAACAATCTTTAATGCCTGGTACCTTTAACTTAACGTTATCAGGATCTGCAGGTCAAATTACAATTACAGATAACAGTAACGATAGCACAGTAATTAATTACTTAGACTGCGGTAGAGTCTTCTCGTTAGTCTCTGGATCTTTTGGTAGATCTGTGAATCAAACACTTACAAACGCATCTGGCCAAGGCCAAACCGTTTCCGGATCTTACGGATTCTTCTTACCGGATATCGCAACTATCATACTTAATCCAAGTGCTCTTGCTTTAAGTTTCGGACAGGGAGGAATCGGTTTAATCCCAGATAGAAGAAACTACGGTAGTGGTTCAGCACCTGCTGCATCTGCTTCTTATACTTCTACTAATAATACTTTAATGTATCAAGCTATTTCTTCTAGCTCTGCTTTACCGTTAACAGGATCTGGATTCCAGCTAAACTCTCAAGAAACTGTTTCTTCGGATTATATATTTGTAAGAGTTAATAACGCAGAATATAACTACTCTACTAATCCAACATTTACTTCAGGCTCTACTGGTGCTGTACTCTACGACACAATGATTTACAGTCCACAAACTTTCGTAACAACAGTTGGATTATATAATAATAATAGTGAACTTTTAGCAGTGGCTAAAATGTCACAAGCCTTAGTTAAGGACTTTACAAAAGAAGCATTAATTAGAGTTAAGTTAGATTGGTAATAAAATAATAAAATGAGTAGAGCATCAAATAGTCTTTTAGTTTCTGATGTTGCCACTACTCCCATTAAACTTAAGTACTCTTCCTCTTATAGTAACACTGCTATATGCGATTCAGGTATTTATGCACAAAGTGGGTTAAATGGCCCCGTTACAGTAACAGGATCTGTGCCGCAAAGAACTTTGCGATACTTATCTATTAGACACTTGTTCTATTCTAATTTCCTGACCGGCAGTTATATGTATAGCACTTCAAGTGCAGACAACTCCCTACAGTCTACAGCAGCTTCTGGTACGTTTGAAAACAACAGTACCTTATCTTCTTCTGCTGATATTCGATATTTTCCTACACAGTCTTTAGCTAAAATAAAGATTATTAATATTCCGAAAAATACTTTCGGTGAGAAGGTATCTAGAAAGAGTTTCTTTTTAACTGGAAGCGGATATTACTTAGCTGACGACGGTAATGGTAACGTAGTAGATAGATTAAGTAATAATACACGCGTAGGTAATATAATATATCCTCAAGGATTTGCAATTATAACTAACCCCGACTATTACTGTGTAATGGACGGCGGTCCCTTTACTTTCCCTAAGTATTATCAGTTTGATATAACGCAGAGCAGTAAGGTATTTAATCCAATTGCTGATGCTCAAGCCGACTGTGCACCTGTTAATACAAGTACTTTAAGTATAATAACCTCTTCTGCTAATTCTTTTCCAACCAATAACATAGAGTCATCTGGACGCGTATCATTAACTGGAAATAATAACTTAATTAATGTAGTAGGTACTTACGAGGCTAAATACACCGTAAATTCAACCTACTGCGCAGTATCTGATCCTCAAAAGCTAACAGTAGAAATCGTAGATTGTGGAGTATCAGGAATCAGCATAGATAATATTTTACCGACACCAACACCTACACCTACAGCTACCCTAACACCTACTCCTACTCTAACGCCGACTCGAACACCTGTTCCAACACCAACTCTAACACCAACTCCAACCCTGACACCAACACCGACATTAACACCAACGCCTACTCCTACAGCACCATTAGTAATAAAGAGCGGTTCTGTCTATATGGACTCTAATGTAGATTACCCTTATGGATACCAGACTGGGTTAATTGCATGTACATTAGGAGGAATAACCGGAGTAGTACAGACAGTATATTACGTAGGAACTTTAGGTAACGGAACTGCATTATATAATGAGGTAGGACTTACTACAAACTTTAGCACTGATGGATCATTTGGCTGGTATTGGATTGCAGGATACAAGTTTGAATACGGCTCAAGTATTACAAATTATACTAACTGTACTACATTAACACCTACTCCAACACCTACTTTAACTCCAACACCACCTCCTACAGCAACACCAACTCCAACACCAACAGCAACTTTAGGATTTGGAACTTCTAGTGCTACTATCTGGATGAACTCTTACGTAGACTATCCTTACGGTTATCAAACAGGAACTGAAGCTTGTACTCAAGGAGGAGTTAGCGGATATACTCAAACGGTATTTTATACAGGTACTTTAGGTAATAATACTATTTTATATAATGAATCAAGCCTAACTACAAACTTTAGCGCTAACGGATCATTTGGATACTACTGGATAAACAGCTACAGATTCCAGTACGGCAGCAGTATTTCAGACTACTATGCTTGTAATTTCCTAACTCCAACTCCAACACCGAGTATAACTCCTACACCGACCTTAACACCTACCCTAACACCGACTCCTACTCCAACTGCTACTGGTGCTACATTCGGATTGCTCTTTACAGCAGCAATAGGAAGTTATCCTTGCGGCTATGACTTAGGTACTGTAGGTGTATACGGGTATCCTGGAACACCTGCATATTTTGCTGCAGGATACAGCTACTATTATTCTAATGCAACTTACTTAAATAATGCAGGTACTAATTCATATCCTTGGTTTACTGATACAAGCGGTAACGGAGCTACGATAACACCAAGTAACGGTACAGTGTATAATGGAGCTAATTGCGGTGGAGATTAAAAAATAAAACAAAGTAAAAATATTTATATAAATAAATGTCAAGAACACTATACATAAAAGCACAGAGAGTCGGAGTAACAGCCGATCTGTTTAATGTATACTACTCACTAGTAGGAAGTACAACCCAATACTTAGCAATGAGCTTAAGTAGTGGAAGCCTATCTCCTATAAGTAGCTCTCAAATTACTACTGGATTTTATGCTTTAGTTCCTGACGATGTACAATACATATATTTTAGCAATTACGGTGGAAAGTGTGACGGAGTGACTATAGCAACGCTTGTTCCAGGAGCTCCGACACCTACAGTAACACCAACGCCAACACCTACTCTAACCTTAACACCGACACCAACACCGACATTAACACCTACTCCAACATTAACACCTACTCCTACCCCTCCTACGCCTACACCAACACTAACACCGACCCTAACACCAACTCCTACCTTAACCCCTACCCCTACCCCTACCGCTACTCCAATACCTGTACCAATATACTACCGACTTAATCTAGCTGCTAATGTTCCTGCTAGTATGTCTGTTGTAATACAAAGACCTTCAGGATCAGCTACTTCTAGTAGTTACTTCTACTCTAGCTCTGTAAGCGGATCGCTTAGTGCTATACCTGGAGACTATGTAATCTTTAGCGGTTATAATAGTGGAAGTTCATGGCCATTAACCGGTACTTCAACGATGATTTTAAGTATTACGGGCTCTTCAAATACATCTAGTGTATTTACAACAACTGATAGTGGTAGTAGATTAAGTAGAGGAACTTATTTAACAGGATCTTTCACAGGATCTTTATCAGGAAGTGTACAGACTACTTATATTGCGCCAACACTTACACCAACGCCTACCCCTACCTTAACTCCAACACTAACATTAACTCCTACCCCTACCCCTACACCTACTCCACTACCTAAGTTTAATGTTAGATTGTGTAGTGGTAGTGTCACTACTTATGTGATGCAATCGAACGGATTGAGCCCTGTAGTCGGCAAGGTTTATACAATGGATGATCTAAGCGACTTAATACCTGGTATGAATGGTGCAAATTGTTGGAATGTCTTATCAACAGCATCAGTAACTGCTTCAGCAGCTAGTACAAATGTTTCTATTAACACAGAGTATGCAGATTGCGGAAGCTGTACACCAGTATCTTTCACTTCTTATACAGGCAGTAACTTAACAAATGCTTGTAATGGAACTATTACAACTCAAATTTATTATAGAGGTACTTTAGGCGTCGGAACAGTCCTTTACGAAGATCTAGGATTAACAACTCCTATTGTTGCAACTAAATATGTAAACGATACTGCCAATAGTCAAGTTTATTTAATTGGTTTACCGAGTGTAGAGGATGGAAGAGTGACTGAAATTGTTTATTGTCCAACACCTACACCAACACCGACACCTACACCTGGACCACAAAGTTTATATATTAGTAATACAAGCGGTGCAAATGCTTGTAACGGAGGTAATGTAAGTACTCCATATTTTGCATACTCTGTAGCTAGTAATACCGGTAATTTCTGTACAGCAACCACATTTACTATCGCAGAGATACCTGCTTTAGATTTAGATACATTCTGGGTTAGTGATGGATCGAATTCAAGACAACTAACAAGACAAGGAGGACCGACAAGTACAACAGCTACTCCAGATGCAGCTTGCGTTATATGTGGAACTTCAACTCCTACACCAACTCCAACCTTGACACCAACACCTACAGCTACGCCAGCTCCAACAGCAACACCTACACCTACACCAACCCCTACCCCACCGCCTGGCTATAGTTACAGAGTTAACGGATCTCCTTCAGTAAGCGCAACTGTAGCTTGTAGTACAACTAAAAACGTTTACATTTGGTCCTATGCAGATACTTTTACAGACCTAGTAACATACTACGAAGGTACAAGCACTGCACCTACTATTCCATTAGTAGTTTATGCTGGAGCAGATAGATGGAAGAGTAACGGATCAGCAGCAGTTCAAATCGACGATAACGGATATGCAACAAATTTAACAAACTGTCCAACACCAACTCCTACCTTAACTCCAACACCAACACCACCTACGCCAACTCCTACTCTAACTCCTACCGCTACCCCTGTACCAACACCAACACCAACCGCTACATTAACTCCTACTCCTACTCCTACTCCACCAACACCAACTCCTACTCTAACGCCAACTCCTACTCCTAGCTTCTTCTATTTAGCAGAAAGGTATGAATGTCAAGAAGGCGGAAGTTGTTTATATATTGAAGATCTATACATCAATAATAATGTTACATTATCAATAGCACCGACTCAACGCTATAGACTAGACCCTACTACAGGCTATATTTTAAGAGTAATGTCAGATGCATCAGCACAAATAGCGTTACTTACAACTATGAGCGGAACTGGAGTCGTGACTTGTAGTACACTATGTGCTCAACCAACTCCTACACCAACTCCTCCTACACCTACACCAACATTAACACCGACACCTACCTCAACACCGGAACCAACCCCAACTCCTACACTAACTCCTACATTAACGCCGACTCCTACATTAACGCCAACATTAACACCAACTCCTACTCTAACGCCTACACCTACTTCAACACCGGTACCAACTGTAACACCAACTCCTACTCCAACACCCGCAGATCCTTACCAATGGTATACTATAGAACGTTACCTATGTGATCCATGTCAAGATCAAGGATCAGTAGCAGAACCCGCTAGGTCTTCTACTAACTTAACAGTTGGAAATTGGTACAATATAGGAGATGGATATGTTTATCAAATAAGCGGAAATGGAGCACCGGATATAACTTTCATAGATTTTGATAATTATATCAAGACTAGTACAACGTGTTCTGATGCTTGTCAATTTTAAAAATATTTATTAGAGTACATAAGTGTAATCATAATCTGGAAGATATTTATAAAATATACAATATAGTAAATGTCTCAATTAATATATATACAGGCTCAAAACGTTAAAACTGCATGTGATTCTTTTAACGTCTCCTACTCTGAAGCCGGATCTCCCACTCAATATCCAGCACTAAATGCTGCAAGCGGTAGCTTAAATCCTGTAAGTAGAACTCAAATACTTAACGGCTTTGCTGCACTAGTAGGAGATGGCAGCGACTTTGCATATATTACCAATGTTGGTGGAGCTTGTGACGGATATAGTAATATTATTCCGATTATAACGGTAACACCAACACCTACAGTAACGCCTACTGCAACACCAGGCCCAACACCGACTCCAACTATAACTCCAACACCTACTGCTACTGTAGGACCTACTCCTACTCCAACATTAACACCTACGCCTACTGCCACTCCCGGCCCAACGTCAACACCTACGCCAACTTTAACGCCTACACCTACTGCTACTCTAGAACCAACACCTACTCCGACATTAACACCAACGCCAACACCGACCGAACTTACTCCTACTCCTACATTAACACCAACACCAACACCAACTGCAACCTTAACACCAACCCCTACTCCAACCCCACAGCCACTAATTAATGCTAGATTCTTTACAACACAACCGTCAGGCTACTTAGAATGTAATGGAGGAACTTCATTTAGCGCTTCTTATGATGGCGATACTTTCTGTAGTTCATCAAATTACAGTAGTAGTTTCTTTACCACGCTAACTACAGATTCTTTCTGGTTGTCATTTGAAGGTAAATGGGTTCAAATATTCCATAATAGCGGTTCTACTCTTGCATCAAGATCAACAGAGTGTCAATTATGTAATCTAATAGAACCAACACCTACTCCGACATTAACACCAACACCGACAGAAACATTAACACCTACACCTACTCCGACATTAACACCTACTCCTACACCGGCAACAGCATCTTGTTACCTTTACGTAGTTACTGCTGACGACGGTACAGCAAATAGAAACGCTTATGATTTCTATTACATTAATTGTCCAGGTACCGCAGTTACAAGCTCAGTAGTTAATGGTAGCAGTAGAACTGTATGTGCTCAAACAGACACAGTAAACTCAGATAGTCCTTATATATTCATTGGAGCATCAGGTTCAGCTTGTAGCGTAGATCCAACACCAACATTAACACCTACACCGACTTTAACACCAACACCAACCCTAACGCCTACACCGACCCTAACTCCTACTTTAACACCTACTCCTACACCAACTCCTGTACCACCACCGTTCGCATTTACAATAACTCAAGCTAGAAACGGATCTACTGCTGCTTGCTCTGCAATTAGAAACACTGTAGTATATGCTTATAGCGATACTTATTACGACGGTATTACATTCTACAATAGCAATACACTACCATTCGTACCAATTGCTGGAGCAGACCAGTGGAGAGCTGACACAAATAATAATGTATTCCAGATAAACGATAGCGGCGTTACTTTCAATAGTACTATCTGTCCTACCAATACTCCTACACCAACACCGACGCTAACACCAACATTAACACCTACACCAACACCGCCTACACCTACACCGACATTAACACCTACATTAACTCCAACTCCAACATTAACGCCAACCCCTACCCCAGCACCTACTTTCAAGTATTTAGTTAATGGAGCCGCTTCAATAAGCGCAGCTGCAGCTTGTAGTGCTACTAAGAATATTTACTTATGGTCTTATGGAAGTTCATTTACTGACGGTACAACATACTACGAAGGTAATAGTACAACACCTACTATTCCATTAGTAGCTTATGTTGGAGGAGATAGATATAAGAGTGACGGATCAACAGTAGTTCAGATTGACAATAGTGGATTTGCAACAAATGTAGCTAATTGTCCTACTACGACACCAACACCAACTCCAACATTAACGCCGACATTAACACCTACTCCTACTCCTCCTACTCCAACACCTACGTTAACTCCTACACCTACTCCTCCAACACCGACTCCAACATTAACACCAACGTTAACACCAACTCCTACGTTAACTCCTACACCTACACCAACATTAACACCAACGTTAACACCTACACCTACGTTAACACCTACTTTAACACCTACTCCTACATTAACACCGACGTTAACTCCAACTCCTACACCTACACCTGGACCACAAAGTTTATATATTAGTAATACAAGTGCTCAAAATGCTTGCGAGGGAGGTAATGTAAGTACTCCATACACTGCATACTCTGTAGCTAGTGATACAGGTAACTTCTGTACAGCAACTACATTTACTATTGCAGAGATACCTACTTTCGACTTATTTACATTCTGGATTAGTGACGGATCGAATTCAAGACAATTGACAAGATCTGGAGGCCCATCAAGTACAGTAGCTACTCCAAATGCCGCTTGCGTTGTATGCTCAACCTCTACACCAACTCCTACTCCAACATTAACCCCTACACCAACAGAAACACCAACACCAACACCGACACTAACACCAACGTTAACACCTACACCGACCCCTACTGAAACACCAGTACCTACAGCTACACCTACTCCTACACCAGCTGAAACAACAATATCAGGTACTAACGGATTCTTTGGCGGTATAATTAGTAATATTTCAGTTAATGGAGTAACTATTTCCGGAGTTACATTCCCGGTTAATATAGGTGATGGATTTAGTGGAACCACTCCTTATACTGGTACTCAAAATGTTATTGTTCAAGTAGCAAATGTAAACCCAGACGGTAACGTAGTTATCTCAGCAACTGCCGGATTTATAGAATGTGTTAACGTAGCCGGTGGAGCAAACATAGCTAGAACGTTCGATATTACCGGTGGTGTAGATATAACCTGCGGCGATGGTGCTTGTATATAAAAATTATTTGGATATTAAATAAAAATTGGTTATGAAAAAAATATTAATACTATTATTCTATTACAATAGACCTAATTTAGTAAGAGTGGCTTTAAAAAGTATATTAGAGCACTCCTACAGTAATTGGGAGATAGCTTTCATAGACGATAGCTCAGAAGAACCAGGAAGACCTATTGTAGAGGAAGTATTAAAAGAGTATTTAGATAGAATTAAATTCTACAATACTAACGATAGCGTAGAGAATAGATTAAGTAGAGGAAAAGAACACG
>Ga0209191_1000271_pt1 | contig 41202 bp, 60 predicted proteins | sample S_130626_EF_Meta_FD_187320 | JGI IMG/M metagenome (GOLD analysis project Ga0209191, IMG submission 187320) | Freshwater microbial communities from Lake Simoncouche, Canada to study carbon cycling - S_130626_EF_MetaG (SPAdes) (version 2) | ecosystem: Environmental > Aquatic > Freshwater > Lake ...
CCCCTTAATTTTTATAAAATGAGTTGAAATGGGGGGGTAGTTCAAAAAAACTGTGGATAAGTCCGCTTAAAAAAGGTAGCATTGAGGCCATGAACAAATTACCGCCCGAATTGCACGTTGTCCAAGGTTCGAAAGGAATGAACCAAGGCGTTAGCTTGCCTGAGTCAGTCAAAGCCCGAATCCCCAAGGCCGAATGGTTAGATGACCCCGAAACTTGGGACAGAAATAAATTTATTACCGAAACCTCTGAGTTTTTATACAAAGTGTATGGCATTGGTAATGACCAAGATAAGCATACGTTGGCATATCTTGCAGAACAAATTGACACTTATATTGAGTGCAAAAAAGCGTTGGCTAAGTCCGGAGTCATTGCGCGATTTAACAATGGCAAGACGGTTGGCCCAAACCCGTATTTAACGGTACGGCAAAATACCCTAAAAACAATAATACAGCTTATGAACGAATTAGGCTTAACCCCGAGAGGCAGATTAAATAGCGGTAAGGCTGAAGCTGATAGCCCCGTTTCTAGGTTCTTAAAAGGTCCAAAAGGATGAAGTGGGAAGATGGCGTTATATATGCGCAACAAGTCGCAAAGGGTGAAATTAACGTTTGCCGCAATGTTAGATTGGCATGCCAAAGGTTTCTGAACCACCTAGAAGATAAAGAATGGGCGTGGTATTTTGACCCCGATTATCCGGCCCATGTGCTTGATTTTACGGCGGCGTTAAAACATACAAAAGGCCCGCAAGCGGGCGACCCAGTAGTTTTAGAACCATTTCAGATTTTGCTGATTTGCGCTATTTACGGGTTTCGCAATAAAAAGAACCATGAAAAAAGAATGGTGTCTGACGTTATTGTGTTTATTCCGCGAAAGGCGGGTAAGTCAACTATAACGGCGGTTTTGGCACTTTACGAGTTGCTGTGCGGTGAGGCGGGTGCGGAGGTCTTTACCCTTGCTACAAATCGGGAACAGGCTTCTATTGTGTTTGATGCCGCCCGTGGTTTTATTGAAAATATGCCAAGCGATTTAGCTTCTCTTTTTAATTTGAGCAAGTATCAAATTTCAAAGTCAGGAGACAGTCAGTCAATGTTTAAGGCGTTATCCCGCGACACAAAGAAGTCAGGTGACGGTAAAAACCCAAGCTGTGCTATTGTTGACGAAGCGGCGCAAATCACAGATAGAAACGCAATTGAGGTTCTGCACTCGGGTATGGTTGCCCGACAAAACCCGTTGCGGATTTATATTACGACTGCAAGTTTTACCAAGGAGACAAAATTCTATGAAGACTTGTCAATGCTTGAAAACATCTTGCATGGCAATCAACCGGACAACCCAAGATGGTTTGGCCTATTGTATGGGCTTGACCCGCAAGACGATTGGCGCGACCCTGCAACGTGGTCAAAAGCCAATCCTATGCATGGAATCAGTATTTTTGAAGAAGCCATACAAGCGCGGGCCGAAGAAGCCAAGCACAAACCTTCTGCTTTAAATGAGTTTTTGTGCAAAACCCTGAACATTTATGTTAGTGCTAACTCCGCATGGGTGGACCAAGCATATTGGGATGACCCGCAAGCCCGCATACTACCGGCCCGCGATGAGCCTGAAGCTGTATTTATTGGGTTTGACTTAGCGGCAACCCGTGACTTAAATGCCGTATGTACTCTTAAAAGATACGCGGACAATGATTACGAGGCTGAGTTTAAATTCTTTTTGCCGGAGGAGGGTTTTGAGTTAGTTCCAAAACATTACCAACAAATTTTTATACAAGCCCAACGGTCAGGAATACTGCATTTGACCCAAGGCAACGTTATGGATGACAGAGAAATCAGCGATTACATTGGACAACAAGCCGAAAAATATAACTTGAAAGAAATAGGCTATGACGCATACAATGCGGCAAGTTTAGTTGCTAGATTGCATGAAAACGGGATGCCGGTCAAAAAAGTTGGGCAGGGAATGTCGGTTTTAAGCAACCCTTCGAAGCACGTTGAGAAAATGATAATGCAGTACCAAATCAAGCATGATGGCAATCCTTTTGTCAGTTGGCAACTTGGAAACTGCGAAGTTTATGAAGATGTAAATGGAAACGTCAAAGTTCGAAAGAATGAAAGCGATACAAGTGCCAAAGTTGATGGTATTATTTCGTTAATTATTGCAATGCATTGTTCTTTGGACAATCCGGCGGTAAGTGGGTTTGGATTCAGGGCTTTTTGAGGAAAAAACATGGACTTTCGAGGCATACCGGACATTTTTAAGCCAAAAGCGAAGAAAACTGACGAGTCAAACACGCTTTTCGGACAAACTGCGCTAGGCAATAACGTTATTTACCAAGGCCAAAATAACAGGCCAACGGTAAGTACACAAATACTTTACGTTACAACTTCAAGTTCTACAACTGCCGGAAGGCCGGTTGATACATCGTTATTGTCTCGAAATAGCACGGTAATGACTTGCGTTGGCGTTAAGGCGCGAGCAATTTCACAGCTTCCTATTCGAATTATGGCAAAAGGCAAAGACGGGGAACTTGTCGATGCTTTGCTTGATGAATCGGTTGGCCCGCGTGACAAAAACAAAGCACGGGCAGTTTTAAACTTGCTTCAACAACCAAATAACTTCCAAAGTCAGTACGAATTTTGGTATCAATGGATGATGTGGCATGAAATGCTAGGTGAAGCGTTTACGCTTTGGTTTAGAGCAGACCAACAAAATCCTACGCAAACGCCGCTAGAAATGTATATCTTGGACAGCACATTAATTGCTGTAACCATTAATGAGATGCGTTATCCAAGCTACAGATTGTCCACACCGTCTTACGGTTTTAACAAAGATGAGCCGCTAAATTACTGGCAAGTAATGCATTGCAAAGATATGGCATGGCAAGGTTCTGCGGGTTTTAACAAGGGTATGCTTGCCGCCGAATTGGTTGGGCTTGACCAAGATATAGATATTTACGCAAACTACGTCATGCTAAATGGCGCAAAGCCATCCGGCGTATTTAGGACTGAGCAAGTTATACCGAACAGCAAGTTTGAAGAAATTGCCGCCCGATTGAAAGAGGCGTGGTCAAGTATGGTTGGCAGTCAACAAACTGATAAGTCAAAACCCGGTCAATCTATTTTGCTTGACCAAGGCATGACTTACGAAGCCGTGCAAATGCTTACTTTGCAAGACACCGACCTTGCAAATTTAAAAGAGCAAACAATGAAGCGTATTTGTTCTTTGTACGGTGTGCCGGCGGCTATGGCGGGAATTACCGATTCCAAATACAATAATACTCAAACAATGTTAGATGAGTTTTATAAGACTACGATGTATCCTATCCTAGTCAACGTACAACAAAAATTAAAAGCGCAATTATTTAATGGTTACCCTAATTTATGTGTGCAGTTTGAAACAAACGACTTTTTAAAGGGTGCGGCATTAGACCAAATGAATTTTGCGACTGCCGGAGTAAATGCGGGGATTATGACTCCCAACGAAGCCCGCGAATATTTGGGCATGGTTAGTATAGAAAATGGCGATAAACTAAAAGAGAATACGGGTAAAACTGAACCAATTTCGGGTTCAAGTCCTACAGATACCGGCGGCGGGGGCGGTAGTCAAACCCGAAAAATGAATATAGGAAAATAAGTTGTCCCTGATTTTCAAATCGGTGGTAGCATATTTGGCAACGTACAAGCCTAATGGCGAACCACCGGTAAAACGGGGTAGGCCACCAAAAATAATACAGGATATTGACCGTACTAAAGTCGATGAGGTAATTCATGATACAAAACCTAACAATGGTTTGCGAAGCGAAATTAGTCCCCGAAAAGCAAGGCACAAAAATGCCAACGGGAAAAATCGAAGCCCAAGTTACGACATGGGGCGCACGTGAAGGTGCAGATGGTAGAAAATTTAACTACCAACCTGAAGGCTTCATGGATTGGGCAGAATCATTTGCCGAATCAGGCAAACCGTTGCCAATGTTTGTTAATCATTCAAGCGATGCCATTCCCGTAGGAGAATGGAACAGTTTTGAATTTACAGATGCCGGCATGAGTGCCGAAGGCCGTTTGTTTTTAAATACAACTGCCGGCAATGACCTATACAAAGTTATGCAAGAAAGCCCGACAATGTTTGGCGGCGTATCGGTTGGTGCATACGCTGAAAGCTACAAAATGGTTGACGCTGAAGGCAATCAAGTTGAAGACTCCAATTCCGATGATGGTTATTTTCAAATTACTAAGGGTGGATTGCGCGAAGTTAGCGTAGTTATGTACCCAAACAATGAAGAAGCTTGCGTAAGCAAATTAGAATATTTTCTGTCCGATGGAACGGCAGATTTGCGAGTTTTGGAACAAGCCTTGCGAGATGCGGGGGTTTCAAATCGGAACGCGGTCACAGCCGCTTCCGTTTTCAAGAAAGTGCTAGAACAGCGAGACGCTGAAAAAGCAACACTTGAAGATGCGCCGATTCAGAGAGAGTCTGAAGCGGAAGTGACCGAGACAGCAATTTTGCAAGCCTTAGAGCAACGCGAATTGTTGAAATTGTTAGATAAAAGACTGAAAGGTTAATCATGTCCCAAGTAATTATTGAGAAGTTGGATGCAATCGAAGCTAAACAAGCCGAAAGCATTACCGCCGTTGAAGCAAAAATCCCTGCCGCAATTGAAGCTGTAAAAGCTGAGATGCAAGAGATGGTCGCCGCTTTGGAAGCCAAAGTAGCTACTGTTTCCGCACCCGCAATTCACAAAGAAGTTGCCAAGTCAATTCGCACAGACGTTAACCGTAGCGTTCGTGAGCAATTGAAACAAATGTATTCCGGTAAATCTACATTTGAAAAAGAACTGCAAATCTTTGCAGATGAGTCACAGATGGCGGCATATATGTCCGAGTCTTCGCAACTGACTGCCGGCGGTAATAACAAGGGTGGCCGTACTGGTTACGACCCCGTGTTTACTGCTTTGCGTTTGGCAAATCCTTTGCGCGGCATTACTCGTACCGTTGCAACCGATGGTTCAAGCTATCAGTTCCGCGTAAAAACGGGCAATGCAGGCGTTCAATGGGGCTACGGCATCCAAAACAACGGCGATTCAACAACCATTGATACGGCAATTTGGCAATTGGTTCTGAAAGACATTAACGTTCAGTTCCCAATTCGTACAGCCGCTTTGGATGATATTGACGGTTTAGAAGCCAATGTGGTGGATGACATGCTCATGGAATTCGCACAGGCAGAAGCACTTTCGATGATTCAAAATAATGACCAATCCGGTAGCGGTACATCTGTATCAACAGGCGGCGCAGATGGTTTGCGTGGACTTGACCAATACCCAATTTTGGGTGGTGGTGCTTATTCCGCCGGTAATACTACAGCCGCCGCTTATGGTACAAGCGGAACAGCATCTACAACTGGTTTGCATTATTTGGCAACTTATGACCAAATTACAACCAATGCAAATACGGTTGGTGCAAATAACATTTCTTACGATGACGTAATTAATCTTGTTTATGCTTTGCCGCAACAATATTGGACTCCGGACGCTAAGTTTATGATTAATCCAATTTTGTTAAATGGTTTGCGTAACCTTAAAGATGACAATGGTGCACCCATTTGGAATCGTAACGAAGGTTTGGTTGCTGACGGTATTGTTGGTCAGTTGTTGGGCTTTGATGTAGTGGTTAACAAATACGTTGATACTCCTTCACAAACTACAGCGGGTTCAGCCGGTACAACTAGCTTGTACCCAATGTATTTCTGCGATTGGACACGCTTCCATACAACAATTGACAGACTCAATATGTTGATGCGTAGGTACGACCAAACGTTGCCCGGATACATTACATTCTTCGGCGAAAAACGTTTGGCAACAAGCGTTCGTGACCCCTTCTCAGGTGTGCGTTACCGTTCAACCGCTACCGCAACCTAAAGAGCAGTTGCCGCAAAGAGAAATCTTTATGGTGATTTTGCCGGAGGCTTCGGCCTCCGGCTTTTTAGATTAGATACAGGAATTACTATGTCAACCAATGAAAAAATCCTGAGTGCTTTGCGCGAGGCGTATACCGAAGGTAAAGCGGTTACGATTAATTTGAATGAGGCTTCCGCACTTACTGGTTCAGGTTTGAACATTGGCGGGCGCACAATTTTTGATGACGCATTTGCGGCATTACGTTTAGCAAACCCATTCCGGTCTGCGGCCCGCGAAATTACAGTAGCCGGTTCGCAAGCATCGTTTACTGCAAAAGTTGGTAATGCTACAAATCCGGATAATCCTTGGGGTTACGAATTTACCCCTAATTTGGGTACGCCAAACGTTGATACCGTATTTTGGCAACTTCCCGTTCGCGTTTTAGTTGCTCAATTGCCGGTTCGGACCGCAGTTTTAAGTGACGTTAATAATTTGCAAGAAACACTTGCGGAAGACCTTGCTTTGGAGTTTTCGCAACTAGAAGCCGAGTCAATGGTTTTAAATGATGACCAAGCCGGTACAAGTACAACAACAACGGGCGGTTCAGAAGGTTTGCGCGGATTAGATATGTATTTAGGTGGTTCTGAAGCCGCTTACGGTACAAGTGGAACTGCAATCACTTGCGGTATCCATACAATCAAACGCGTATATTTTACGGGCACAGGCGGTTCAACGCCTACATACGACAATATGGTTGACGCAATGAATTCATTGCCTTCTGCATATTTTGCATTGCCCGGAACTTCTTGGCACATGACTCCGGATGTGATTTTAACTTTGCGTCAATTAAAAGATTCGCAAGGTATGCCAATGTTTATTGAGGCCGGTGACAAAGACGGTGCGGCAGTTGGTAACATTTTTGGATTCCCCGTAATCTCGAATCCTTACCTGAGTAGCGCAAATCCAATTTATTTGGCAAACTGGCCTCAGTTCTTGACAATTGGCGACACAGAAACAATGACTATTCGGGCTTACGAACAAACGCAACCCGGATTTATTACAATGTTTGCTGAAAAGCGTATGGTCAGTACAATTCGCAATCCGTTTGCGGGCGTAAGAATGTCGGTTGATTAAAAGGGGCAGACATGACCGTTGTGCAAGATGGATATCCGAATTATGGTTCGCCTACGCGTAACCCGTTTAACTACGAGAAATTCATACAGATTGCCCGCGACAATGTAACCCCGTGGTTAACTAAGCAACAAATTGCCGAGCAGATCAATTTGGTTGATGACGAAAGTCAAGATGCTTACCTTGGTGCGCTTGAATTAGCTGTTCGGCAAGCGGTTGAGGATTATTTGGGAATGTCAATTTTCCCAACTAAATACCGAGTTTGGTATAACGCTTCAAGTTTGTACGGAACGCCGTTAACTTTAGATTTGCCGGCGGTTAGTCAGAATTTTTATTCCGACCAACCCGGAGTTACGGTTAATGCGGTCAAATACTGGACAGATGCTACGCCGCCGGTTTTGGTGGTGGTTGACCCGACTACGTATTACTACGACCCTTCCGGCAATAAAATTGTTTTGCAAAGTCTGCCAAGCAATCTAAATACGGGAATGACTTCACCGGTTTACGCTGATTACACAACTTCGGCAGACCCAATTGCAAGCTATCCGGTAATACAGCAAGCCGGATTGTTGTTGTTTACACATTTGTATAACAACCGGTCAAATACGACAGAAGTAGCCCAAAAAGATATACCGTTTGGGTTTTCGACATTGTTACGGGCTTACAAACCTTTGGTGATGTAATGGCAATTAAGCGGTACGAAAATGTTATTGTAAACAATCTGACCTTCACAAAAGACGGTTTCGGAGAGCAAAGCACAACCCAAACTGCATGGTTTACAACCCGTGGATTGATTAGTGAAGTAGCAAACAGTTTAAAGATTTCGGACAAATACAGGGTTTACCAAGACCTTGTAAATTTTGATTTAAATTTTACGCCAAACACAAAAGAGATTGCAGATAATACTCATGCGTATTCTTTTCATTATCGAAACCATGATTGGCGAATAACAGATGCGCGAGAAGCAAACGACCGTATGTCAATTAAGTTTCTCTGTTACAGAACCGACCCAATTACGGCAGTCTAATGGCAATCAATAATCCGGTCACAATTGGCGAAGCAATTCAGTATCAACTGAATTCTATTGTTTCGCCTGTACCAGTTTATGCTACGTTCAACCGTAATTTTGCAACAGAACCAAATTTTATTACGTGGCAAGTTAGAGATATTCACCAACCGGTTTACACGGGGCAAGCGCAAACCAATATAGGTATAGATACGCCAACATTTCAGATTTCTGTTTTTACGCAGAAAATTGAAGACGGGTTTGATTTTTCTAACGAAATATTGCAAGCATTGCATGGATACTCCGGCATTTTTGGCAATCCGGCAAGCGGCGGGTTTTTTATTGCCAAAGCAGATGTAATGTGGCTTTACAACAGTTACGACAACGAGGACAATCTAGCTTCGGTGTTTTTAGATTGCACCTTGTATATACCAACCTGACAAGACAAGATTTTTTCAATTCTTTTCTAAGGAAATAAAAATGGCTCTCATTAATAAAGTTCTTCCCGGTTATGTTGCAACTCTTTGGTGTCAAGATGACGAAACTCCAGTTCCATTGACTGATACTCAATTGGAAACGTGGACATCACAAGTTGCCACAATTATTGGCACAACTGCCGGCGGTACTGGCACAGCCGGTATTCTTGTACCTGTAGAGGTTATTCCTCCATTTGGTGCTGACGATGCGGTTGCCGCTTACTCAGTTGCCGGTGCGCGTACTGGTGCAAAAATTACGACACAAAACCAAGTGACTTCACTTGCGGTTACTGCCGCATGGAATCCTGCCGATACAGCACAATTGCTGATTCGTGAAGATGGTTATAGTGGCTCAATCATTCGCACTTATGTTGTTGCTGTTTACGATGGCTCAAATACAGTTGCGTATGCTTTTAATGCTCGCGTAGGCGGCATGACTTGGGATATGAATACAAACGCTGAAGGTAAGTTCAACTTTACGTTGCACCCCGTAGGCGGTAATTCATACGGTTGGTCAACCAACACATAATTGGTAACCAAGCCCTTCGCCTAATTAGGCGGGGGGTTTTTTAATATAAGAGAAAAAATGATACAACACGAAGTTAAAAACAGCGATGATTTATTAGCCTTTTTTGTCCATGAAGCAGAAAAAGGTAATAAACAATGGTTCGGTTGGTTGCAACAGAAGATGACCGGTATTACATTGATTCATCAGATTGCCGCCCGTCATGCAGACAAAATGTCTCCGGATGAAATAGTTGATTACGTCAATAGACTTAATAGTTCTATTTTTAACCGCATGATTAAACCGGGTTCAATGCCATGACTATTGCAACAAAATTCGGAAATAGCTACGAACAAATTCGAGCCGCATCCCGATTCAAAACAATTACCGTAAACTTAAACGATGTGCCGTTTGAGTTAAAAGTGCGCATTCCGGTCAAACGTGAATTGGAAGAATTGCAGAAATCAATCACAAATCCGGATGAGCAAGTAATACAAAAGATTTACGATGACTTGACCAAGCCGTTAAAAGACAGCATTGCAGACGCGGGCGAAGGTTTTTTAGATGCTTTAAATGCCAAAGAAGAACAAATCAGAGTTACAGAAAATGACTATTTTGTTGGCGGTCATTCAGTCAAACACGTTGCTACATTGACTGCCGTATGGCAACGACAAGTTGAGGGTTATTTTAATTTGTTGCAATCCGCAACCGGCGAGCCAATAAACGAAACGTTTGACGAAATATCAGAAGAATTTCCCGAATCTGTAATCCGAGAAATTGTTGCCAAAATTGACGAAACAATTAAGCCCAATTATCGGGAAACGAAAAAAAACTAAGAAGGTCATTACGGGCACAAGTTCGGGCCGCAATGATCTACAACGGGCACACACCGGACACAGTTGATGCAATAGACGAAGAAACGTTTACTGAAATCTGCGTTTTGTTCCATGATGGAATAGTAGGCGGGCGCGGAGTTTATGATGCGCTGACCCCGTTGACTACGGCGGTTTTTAATTACATAAGAAAACCCGAATCTCCGGCTTATAAATCTACACAGATTTTCCCTTGGGTGGTAGAGTACGATGAAAATCCTGACCAAGAGTATGACAAAGCGCAAGCCGGTTTAATGGCATTTATGTCCCAAGCACCCGGATTTATAAAGGAGAGATTCAATGGCGGTACAAATCCAATACAAGGTTGAAGGCTTTGCGGAGTTGATGAACCAACTGAATTCTTTTAAAGAAGAAATTGGCAAGCAAAAGACCGACCGTATTTGGCGAAACCTTGTAAAAAAGTCTGCCGAACCTATTCTTCAGGCAGTAAAAGCCGGTGCGCCAAAAGACACAGAACAGCTAGCAGACAGAATCTACATGAAGGTTAGAAGGCCAAGGCGACAAGATAAAACAGGCAAGTTTTACGCGGGCGAAGAATATTTTGCACGTATTTTGGCAAGCCCGTTACGCGATGAATCTCGCAAACATTTAATCCTGACCAAGCGCAAAAAGAAAAATGGCGATGCTATTTTTTCTACTGTATGGCGCGGAAAAAAACCAGTTGCCGTTTCGCAAGAGTTTGGTAACGCCCGTGTGCCGGCGACATTCTTTATGCGAAATGGTTTAAAACGTGCGCAACGTCAATCAGTTGATACGATGGTTGCATTACTTAAAATTGAAATTGCCGAGTTAAGCCGCAAGCGTAATCGGGCGGCATCCGCAAGGGGTTAAGAATGGCAGATATAGCATCGCTTTCCGTAAAGCTAGGACTTGTTACCGTTGAATGGGATAGCAAAGTCGAGGGCGCAAAAAAGCAAGCTGTAGAGTTACAGAAGGCATTTGACCGATTGGGCGGCGGTGTAAAAATATTAGCTGACCATTGGAGGCAATTTGGAGGCGTACTTGGTGCGGTAAGTTTTGCAACAATCATTCAGCAAACATTTGAGTTTACTGACCAAATTACCGACCTTGCAAAAGCATTTGATATTACCGTTTCAGAAACTTTGGCATTTAGAGATGCTTTGGTTTCTGCCGGTGCAAAAGCTGACGGTGCTGAAAAGATTATGTCAACCTTGTTTAGCAAGATTGATGAAGGTCGGCAAGGAAATGATGCGGTTGTTGCTCAGTTTGAAAAGCTAGGCATAACGTTTTCTGACCTAAAAGAGTTAAGTCCTTATGATGCAATCATTCAGGTATCAAAAGGCTTTGAAAATTTAAACGACACTTTTGAACGCACAAAAGCAATTAAAGAGTTTTTTGGTAAGCAAGGAATTGGTTTATCTATTGCAGATATTAACGATGCGCTTGCACAAGGCACAAGCAAAAATGATAAATACGCTGATGCTATTGAAAAAGTTGGGCAAGTAAGTGATAACGTTAAGCGAAGTCTTGAAAATTTAAAAATTGCTTTAGCCGGATTAATGGGTCAGTTTGCATTGCCCGGCGGCGTTGTTAGTGCAGAAAAGTTTACGCAAATTCTTTCAGCATTAGCGGCGGGCGGTATTGCATTAGGTATTGCAAAGATTGCCGTAGCGTTTGTTGAATTAACCCGAGCCATACTTGCGGCCCGCACGGCGGCGGCTTTATTTAATTTGACTGCCGGCGGCGCAAGCCCAATTGGTATTGCTATTAAGTTACTTGCGGCGGGCGCGGCGGCAATTGTTTATTTTAAAGGCGACCCAACGGCGGGCGGTAAAGAATCATTTGCAGACCAATTAAATGCTAGCAATGAAAAAGACAAAGACATTTTTGCTACAGCAACCGGCGGCGCAACAAATGACCCCGTAAAGCAATCTGCAGAAGAAGAAATTAACTTTACAAAAGCGGCAAAAGCAAAGCAAGCGCAAGTTAATTTAACAAGGGCATTGCTTTCACTTGACAGAGAACGTGCAAAATTAGCAGATGATTTTTTAAACAAAGATGATTTAAGCAATCAATATAGAAATATTGAGTTAGGACAACGAGAAAAAATATTACAAATAAATGCGAAGTTGGCTCAAGAATTGTCAGTTATGGATGGCGAGAAAAGTGCCGGTTTAATTTTACAAACAAAAGAATTAGCCGCCGCCGAAATTGGCAGAGCAAATCAAGAAGCCGGAGACAAAAAACGGTTAGCACGTTTGCAGTACGAGCATGCATTAAAAATGAAACAGATGGAGTCGGAAAACGATTACCTTCGGACACTTAATTTACAAGGCGCAGATAACGACCAACAAACCGCCGCGCAAATGGCAGAAGCAGAAGATATGCGCATTAGGGCAAGATTTGATTTATCAAACCAAGTTAAAGAAACTGTACGATTAGCAGACGTTGAAAATCAACGACAAAAATTTGGTCAAACTTTATTAATGCAAGACCAACGTTCTGCAGACTTAGCACTTGAACGATACGATTTAGAATTAAAAATTGGCGACTACAAACGTGAAGCAATGAAAAGGGGCGAGACAAATCCTGCAGTATTGCAAGCAATGGAAGATGATTTGCGGCGAGTTGGCGATGAGGCAATTCGCTTAAAGCAAAAAAATATTGATGCACAGCGCACTTTTGAATACGGTTGGGCACAGGCTTACCATTCATTTATTGATGACGCAAACAATGCCGCCCAAACTGCCCGCGATACTTTTAATGTTTTTACAGGCAATATTGGTGCGGCAATTGACAATTTTGTAAGAGGCGGCAAGAGTGCTTTTAAAGATTTAGCGCGAAGCGTTATACAAGATTTAATTGCCATACAGATGAAAGCGCAAGCAATGCGGTTTTTAAATGCCGCATTTGGAATGATGAGTGGCGGCAACCCTGCATTGTCAAGTCAATACTCTTTAGATTTTGCCGGAGTCAAGTTAGGTTCTCGGGCATCCGGCGGGCCGGTAACTGCAGACAATCCGTATGTGGTTGGAGAAAATGGTCCGGAATTATTTTTACCAAATAAATCAGGTTCGATTATTCCGAATCATGCAATGGGTTCAATAGGCGGCGCAACAAACGTTACAAACAACTACATTAATGCAATTGACGTAAAGTCATTTGAGGATAGGTTGCTAAATAGTTCATCTGCAATTTGGGCGGCAAATCAATATGCAAATAAGTCACTTGCAGTCAGTAGAGGTCGAGCATGAGTTTTCAAACTATTTTTGAGATACAACAATCCATGACGGTGGACAACCGCCGTATGGTAGGGCAACAAGTTGCGCGGTCAGGATATATTACCGTAGCGCAATACATGACTGCTGTGCCTTGGGTTTTTACAATCACTCCGCACGATTATTTGTATTACCCGCAAGTCAGGGATGTAATTCAAGCCATTGACAACAAAGACAGACAGTTAGCCGAATCAATTAGTTTTGCAAGTTCCAATTTATCGTGGTTTGTTGCTATGCGCGGAACAGCAACAACCGCAATATTAAATGGTACGCCCGCCGCCAATACGCAAACACTTGCGCTTACATCAAACGGTACATTCAAAGCCGGAGATTTTGTAATGGTTGGCGGATATGTTTACAAAGTTACAGCAGACAGCGCGGGTTCGTCAATTAACATTCACAGGCCATTGATAGGCGCACCCACATCAGGCGCGGCTTTAGCATTAGGTACTGCTTGCACCTTTAGCGTGGTCGCCGAAGTTTGCCCGACATACACTTTAAATCCAATGGCGAATGGTGCTTATGTGCAATGGGACCAACCTTTTGTTTTTAGGGAATACATTACATGACGACAATTAATGCGGTAACCGGAACGCAGATTAATCATGCAGAGTTTGTGCGCCTTACAGTTGGTACGGCACTAGATGTCTATACGTTTTCTAATGCACCCGCACCAATAACAATTGACGGTATAACGTTTGCAAATCTTGGGGCATTGTTAAACGTAGGCGATGTACAGCGCGACATTAAAGCAACCTCCGATGACATGACAATTGCATTAACCGGAATCGACCCTACAAACGTTGGCATTATTTTAGGTAGCGAAATTAAAGGTTCGCTTGTCGAAATATGGCGAGGGTTTTTTGATTCGAACAATCAGATTATTACAACTCCAACGCAACAATTTTTTAAACGGTATCAAGGCATTATTAACAGCGTTTCAATTACAGAAGATTTTGATACGCAAACTAGAATTCGAGTTGCAACTTGTAACATATCTTGTTCGTCAATGCGCCGCGTTCTTGAGAACAGAATGTCAGGCGTAAAAACAAATAAGCGAATGTGGCAATACTCATATCCGGCAGATGTTTCAATGAGTAGAGTAGCTGAAATTGCAAATAGTTATTTTGATTTTGGTTCGCCGCCAAAAACACAAACCCAAGCAAGCGAAACAACCGTTACGATGGACACCGGCGGCGGGGGAGATAGCGGTGGCGATGGCGGGTCGCCATGATAAGACTTGCGACACGAAACGATATACCAAGATTATTAGAAATTGTAGAGGCTTATGCATATGAAAACCCAATTAAAAAACTTTCTGAACAAAATAACCACTTCCCTCGGTACGTTGAAGAATTATTGTTTAGCATTATTTCGGGGCGCGGTTTTATCTACATTGACTCGCATCTCCGTGGTGCGATTGTGGCTTATAGAACGGGTAACATTTGGTCGCCCAAAGTAAAAGAATTAAACGAACTTCTTTGGTGGGTTGAACCTGAACACCGTAACGGTACAGTAGGCGGTAGGCTTTGGAAAGCATTTGACGATACAGCAAATGAGATGCTTAAAAATGGTACGGTTGATATTGTTATTACTTCCGTTTCAGCAAATGGGCCATTGATTGATTACCGAAAGCGCGGGTATGCCGCGATTGGTGCAAGTTTTGTAAAGGAATAGAAATGGTTGGAACGTTAATTGTTGCGGCATACGCGGGCACTACGGCGGCGGGTGTAGCCGCGTCTTTTGCTTTGACTGCGGCGGCGTTTGCAGTTAACTTTGCCATTTCGCAAATTGTTACCCGTATGTTTATGGACAATCCCGAAGGTCAGCAAGACATGGGAGTTCGGCAACAAGTACCGCCAAGCAACGTAAATGCAATACCCGTTGTTTACGGCGATGCTTATATGGGCGGCACATTTGTTGATGCGGTATTGACAACTGACCAACGCAAAATGTATTACGTTTTGGCGGTTTCTAGCATTAGTCCAAATGGTCAATTTGCTTTTGACCAAACGGATATGTATTACGGCGACCAGTTAATTACATTTTCGGGCGCAGAACCCGGTAAGGTGGTTTCGTTAACTGACCAAGCTACAAACGTAGATACTAAAATTGACGGTAATTTATTTATTTATTTGTTTACGTCAAATCAAGCCGGAACAATTACGGCATTAAATAGTAGCGGTGCAATGCCAAGTACGATTATGGGCGGCGCAGATATTGCAGTTGCACAACGTTGGCCCGCAAGCGGAAGGCAAATGAATGGTTTGGCTTTTGCTATTGTTGTTTTAAATTACAACCGAGATGCAAATACAACAAGTTTGCAACCAATAACGTTTCATGTTGCGCATACATTAAATGGCACGGGAGTGGCAAAGCCCGGTGACGTATGGTATGACTACATTACCAATTCAATTTACGGTGGTGCAGTTGATGCCGCATTTGTAGACAGCGCAAGCGCAACTGCTTTAAATGCATACAGCGATGCAACCATACCTTATACGCCATCCGGTGGAGGTTCTGCAACACAAGCAAGATACCGAATTAACGGCGTATTAGATGCGGGGCAAACCGTTCTGTCAAACCTTGACCGAATTATGTCTGCTTGCGACTCGTGGATGACATACAGCGCGGCTTTGGGCAAATGGTCAGTAGTAATTAACAAGCCTGAATCTACCGCATACGCGTTTACTGACAACAATATTGTCGGAGATATACGAGTAAGTGCAAGCGACATTACCGCATCAATTAATCAAGTAGAAGCACGTTTCCCGTTTAAAGAAAACAGAGACCAAGCTAATTTTGTATTTTTGGCTTTGCAAGAACTAAACCCCGCATTGCTGTATCCCAATGAGCCGGTTAATAAATATTCAATAACTTACGACCTTGTAAATGATTCTGTACAGGTAACTTATCTTGCAAACAGATTACTTGAGCAAGCCCGAGAAGATTTAAACGTTATTTTTAATACAACTTATTACGGCATACAAGTTGATGCCGGCAACGTTGTTTCTGTAACTAATAGCGACTACGGTTGGAATGCAAAGTTATTCCGCGTAATGAAGGTTATGGAATCTTCTTTACCGGATGGTAGTCTAGGTGCGCGGCTAGAGTTAAGCGAGTACAGCGCGGCGGTATACGATAATGCAAGTATTGTTGAATATAGTCCAGTACCAAATAGCGGCTTGCCTTCTGTATCTTATTTTTCACCGTTAAGTGCGCCAACCGTAGTAGGGTATCCATCGGCTAGTGTTCCAAACTTTGCTGTAACAATTGTTACGCCAACAACCGGTCGAGTAACTTACGGCAATTTGTTTTATACGACAACGCCCGGAGATGCAACATCGTGGAAATTATTAGCAACTGCTGAGTCTGCTAATTCTGTACCCGTAGCCAATAGTGCTTCGTATACATTTTTAAATCAAGTTTTAAATACAGGCACTTATTATTTTGCTTTTGTTGTTGGCAATGATATTAGTCAATCTGTATTAAGTCCTGTAAGTACAGCATTTGTATGGGGTCCAATAGCCCCGACCGGTGCAACGGGTGCAACGGGTGCAACGGGTTCAACAGGGTCAACGGGTTCGACAGGTTCAACGGGTGCAACCGGCGCAACTGGTACGGCGGGTACAAATGGAGATGCCGGATTAACCGCATTAACAGCTTACAGGGTGCAAAGTCAAAGCGATGCCGCGCCAACCTTTACTACGCCAACTTCCGGTGCAACTGCACCTAGTGGTTGGTCATTAACCGCATCAGCCGTTACCGTTGGTCAAGTGATGTGGTACATACAAGGTCGTTACAACTCAAATGCGACTACGGTTGGCGGTGTAGGTGCAAACACTACCGCGTGGACAGGACCAATTGCGGCAAGTATTTTCCAAGATATTCGGTCGGATAATTGGAATGGTAGTAATCCTCCTACCGTTGGAACGCCCGCAACGTATGGAACAGTTGGTTACTATATTCAGCAATCAACCGGCAATATGTTCTTAAACAGCATCTATGGTCGAGGCGTTGCAGAATTTGATGGATTTAATAATTTAGGTGGTTCGGGTTGCGCTATTAATGTTAATGCGTCAATGACGCAAACGATTGGTGGTTACTTTAATGCCGGTGCGGGCGGTAGATCAATTTCAGCTAATGGCGGCACGGGAAAAATTGGAATCTATACTCATGGCTATAACGGCAATGGTTTAGAAGCATATTCTTTTGGTGCAACTGGTTACGCGATTCGTACAGAACATGCATTTGCATTACCCGCTTTATACATTTCTAACGGCATAATTCGTTGGGGTGTTTACGACATTGCCGCGCCCGCAGGTTCTACAAGTACATTTTTAAGAAATGACGGTCAATGGGCAACGCCATCTTCAAGCGGAGTATCTAGTCTTGCAACTAGCAATAGTTCTAGCGGTTTAACTCTTTCGGCTTCAGCATCAACTGGTGCGGTAACGTTGACTTTATCGGGTACGCCTACAAACGCAACCAATGCAACCAATGCAACCAATGCAACAAACGCAACAAACGCAACTTATGCAACTTATGGAACTTACGCTGATTATTTAGGCGGTTATTCAGGTTCTGAGTACGGAAGAATTTTTGCCGGTAATCCAGGCTACGGAACTGCTAATGCCGCCGGTTCCGGTATGAATTTTGTAACGGGGTCAGGACTTGTTGGTACATACAACTTTTTTGGTAGTGGCAACACATTAACGTTGCAAGCTGTATCCGACAAACGTTTAAAAGATAACGTAAAAGATGAAGCCTTTGGTTTAGATTTTGTAAAACAACTTCGACCAATAACATTTACGCGTAATGACATTCCGCAAGCAACTAAATTTCATGGATTTTTAGCTGACGATGTTCAAATGCTTGTTACAGATACTAACGATTCATTAAATCAAACACACGAAAACGGCATCAAAAGCCTAGATTACATTGGTTTAATTAGCGTACTAAGCAAAGCAATACAAGAATTAAATGCTAAAGTTGAAACATTAGAAGCAAAGGTGAAATGATGCCAAGAGAAATAAACATTCCCGCGCAACAAATTTATGAAGATATTTATTCGTTGCAAGAATTACCTGAAGCACAAAGTGTTCGGGTGGTTGTTTGTGTTACGACCCAAGAGGGTGAATTTATTGTGCCAAGTCAATGCCAAGAGTACATGATTACTGGAGAAATGTACGTTGAACTAAATTCTGCAAATCCTTCATGGAATCCAACAAAACCGGCAGGCACTTATTTCAATGCAGATTTATGGCATTTTATTGATTTAATTAAACAAGCCGCATAAAATCACGATAAGACAAGAAACCAATGGCCCGTGGGAATCACGGTGTTCTTACTGAGTTCAGGGGACTGCTATGGCAATCTTTAATAAAAACACGCTTGCACAAGTAAGCGGGTTTGACAATCCAATTCTTGCGGGCGAATTGGTTTGGAATCAAAAAACTTTTTGGAATCTTTCGTTTGTTAATATGGCAACAAATTTGCCGTTAAATTTAACAGGCGCAACAATTGACGCAACTATTGTTCGCCGGCAATTGTCAAATGTACAAGATACCCGAAACGGGTTAACTTTTGACATTGCAAACTATGACCCGCCGCCTACGGCAATCCCTTTAACTATTACCAACGTTGAGGATGCAGAAGGTACTTGCACGTTGGTAATTAACCAAGACACTTGGGATTTAATTAATTCTGACCCACAATTAGAAATAAACGCAATTGACCCCGTTGGTTTTTCAGGGCGAATTATTGTAAGTTTTCCGGCGGTTGGCGATGTGCCTGAAGATGATAGCGTAATCTTTTTGCTATTTATTGTACGTTCTGACGGAGTGGTGGTGGTATGAGCAATATAAGCGTAACAGTTCAAGATGGTAATAATGTTCAATTACAAGTAACTCCGCAACCGCGTATTGATTTATTGGTTGATAAGGGAGTTGCCGGACCAACCGGCGCGACCGGTGCGACCGGTGCGACCGGCCCGCAAGGGCAAGGTTTGGAAATAACCGGTGAGGTTGCTACTGTAGCCGCGTTGCCAAATCCGGGACAAGTTGGCGATCAATTTTTTGTGCAAGAAACGCAATCAGTTTATGTTTGGAGTGCCACATAATGCCTTGGATTGACGTTGGGCCAATATACGGGCCAACCGGTGCGACCGGTCCAACCGGTGCTACCGGTGCTACATCTACAGTACCCGGACCAACGGGCGAAACCGGTGCTACGGGTGCTACAGGCGCAACGGGTCCGACCGGTGCAACGTCAACAATTCCCGGACCTACAGGCGCAACAGGTGCAACCGGTGCGACAGGTTCAACCGGTGCAACAGGTTCAACTGGCGCAACATCTACGGTTGCCGGACCTACAGGCCCACAGGGTGTTCAAGGTATTCAGGGCGTACAAGGCGATATTGGTCCAACTGGAAATACAGGTAGTCAAGGCGCGACCGGTGCAACGGGGCAAACTGGTGCAACCGGAGACACAGGACCTACCGGCGCAAGCGGGCAAGATGGAGACAGATATTTAACAACGTCAACAACTTCATTATCTGTAGCAATTGGTACAAAAACTTTAACTATTGGTTTGGGACTTTCTTATTCGGAAGCCCAAAATATAATCATTAGTTACAACGGTGATACCGTAACCCACATGCATGGGGCGGTTATTTCTTACAACTCCGGCACGGGTGTTTTAGTTGTCGATGTTTTAAATTTTACAGGCACAGGTACATTTGCCGATTGGACTGTTAATTTAGATGGGGCGCAAGGCGTTCAAGGGCCAACAGGCGCAACGGGTGCAACCGGCGAAACCGGCGCAACCGGAGAAATTGGCGCAACAGGACCTACAGGCAACACAGGTGCTACCGGAACTACGGGAGATCACGGGCCAACTGGACCACAGGGTGTTCAGGGTATTCAAGGTATTCAAGGTGAAGTAGGCCCAACGGGTGCTACTGGAGATGTTGGTGCAACCGGTGCAACTGGCGATACTGGCCCAACGGGAGACACAGGCCCAACTGGTAATACAGGGGATACTGGACCAACAGGAAATACGGGAAATACTGGTGCAACTGGAGATGCCGGCCCAACTGGTGACACAGGGCCTACTGGAGAAACCGGTGCAACCGGAGACACAGGTGCTACTGGAGACACGGGGGCTACAGGTAATACAGGGGAAACTGGAAATACAGGGCCAACTGGAGAAACTGGTGCGACCGGAGAAACTGGTGCGACCGGTGCTACAGGTAATGTTGGCGCAACTGGAAACACCGGTGCAACTGGTGCAACGGGAAATACAGGCGCGACAGGTGCAACAGGTCAAACTGGAGATTTTGGCCCAACTGGACCGCAAGGCGTTCAAGGTATTCAAGGCGTACAGGGAATTCAAGGCCCAACTGGAGATACAGGAAACACCGGCGCAACAGGAAGTACGGGCGCGACCGGCTCTACAGGAAACACCGGCAACACGGGTGCAACCGGAGATGTTGGCGCGACCGGGGAAACTGGTAATACAGGTTCTACAGGCGAACAGGGAATTCAAGGCGTAACTGGTCCAACCGGAAGTACGGGCGCAACTGGAGAAACCGGTGCAACCGGCGCAACATCTACAGTATCCGGACCAACGGGTGCGACAGGCGCAACAGGGCCTACTGGAATTCAAGGTGTAACAGGGCCTACTGGAGATCACGGCCCTACCGGTGAACAGGGCGTTCAAGGCATTCAGGGTATTCAGGGGATTGCCGGTCCAACAGGTGAAACAGGGCCAACCGGAAATACTGGAAATACTGGCGCAACCGGAAATACAGGACCGACCGGAGAAGTTGGTGCAACGGGTAACACAGGCGCAACCGGACATACAGGTGCGACAGGCACTACAGGAGATCACGGGCCAACCGGCGAGCAAGGCGTACAGGGTATTCAAGGAATACAAGGCGTTGCCGGCCCTACCGGTGCAACTGGAAATACCGGTGCAACTGGAGATGTTGGTGCAACCGGAAGTACAGGTGCAACCGGCGACACAGGACCAACGGGCGCAACGGGCGATGTTGGACCAACCGGCAATACAGGCGCAACTGGCAATACTGGAGGCACAGGACCTACCGGTGAAACGGGTGCAACCGGCGATGTTGGACCTACAGGAAATACCGGACCTACAGGTAATACCGGTGCAACAGGTGCAACCGGAGACTTTGGTCCAACAGGACCGCAAGGTATTGAAGGCCCGCAAGGAATTCAAGGTACAACCGGCGCGACCGGCGCAACTGGTTTGACCGGTACAACAGGTGCAACCGGAAATACTGGTCCGACAGGTAACACAGGCGCAACCGGAAATACTGGAGACACCGGCCCAACGGGTGCAAGTGGTCAAGACGGCGACCGGTATTTAACTACAAGTACAACGTCATTAAATTTTGCAAACGGGACAAAGACTTTAACCGTTGGATTGGGTCTTTCTTATTCTGAGGCGCAAAACATTATTATTTCGTGGAATGGCGATACGGTTTCGCACATGCATGGGGCAGTAATTTCTTACAATTCAGGAACAGGCGTTTTAGTTGCAGATATTGTTAGGCACACAGGTTCAGGAACACAAGCTGATTGGACTGTTAATCTTGACGGGGCACAGGGTGTAGTTGGACCAACCGGCGCAACCGGCGCAACCGGAAGCACCGGTGCAACTGGCAACACCGGTGCTACAGGCGAAACAGGTGCAACTGGAGATGTTGGCGCAACTGGACCTACGGGAAATATAGGCGCAACCGGCGCAACTGGAACTCAAGGCATACAAGGTATCCAAGGAATTCAGGGTGTTCAGGGTGACACAGGCGCAACAGGTACAACTGGCTCAACTGGAAATACCGGTGCAACTGGCGACACAGGGCCTACCGGCGAAACTGGTGCAACCGGACATACAGGTGCTACCGGAAATACCGGCGCAACAGGAGATATTGGACCTACTGGAAACACAGGCGCAACAGGTGTTACAGGTGACGTTGGGCCTACTGGCGAAATTGGTGCAACAGGTGCAACTGGTCCAACAGGCGCAACGGGAAATACAGGCTCAACCGGAAGCACCGGCGCAACAGGCGAGCAAGGTGTGCAAGGTATACAGGGTGTAATTGGCGATGTTGGACCTACAGGTCCGACCGGAAGCCAAGGCCCAACGGGAGACACAGGCGCGACCGGTGCAACATCAACTGTTGCCGGCCCGACCGGACCAACGGGCGAAACTGGTGCAACGGGAAATAATGGTGCTACAGGCGCAACCGGCGCAACCGGAACTACTGGCGAGCAAGGTGTTCAGGGTATTCAAGGTGTTGCCGGAGATGTTGGTCCAACCGGTGCAACAGGTGCAACAGGTGCAACCGGAGAAACGGGAAGCACAGGCCCGACAGGTGAAACAGGGTCAACAGGCGCGACAGGTGCTACAGGTGCAACTTCAACTGTAGCCGGACCTACAGGCGCAACTGGCCCTACAGGTTCGACAGGTGAAACCGGTGCTACGGGTGCTACGGGTGCAACTGGAAATACTGGTGCAACCTCGACTGTAGCCGGACCAACGGGAGACACAGGGCCAACCGGTGCAACAGGCCCGACAGGGGCAACCGGTGCAACGTCAACCGTACCCGGACCTACTGGCGAACAAGGCGTTCAAGGCATACAAGGTATTCAGGGTGTTACGGGTGCGACCGGACCTACTGGTGCAACAGGTTCAACAGGTGCAACGGGTGCAGGTGCGACCGGTGAAACGGGTGCGACCGGCGCAACCGGCCCTACTGGAAATACAGGTTCGACCGGCGCAACGGGTTCTACTGGTGCAATGTATGGTAGTCGCGTTGTTGCAGTTGCAGATGCAACATCTATTACGATGGATGCAGATACAACTGACATGGCTACGCAAGCTAATACACAAGGCGCGGGAACATTGACAATCAATGCGCCAACTGGAACGCCCGTAAATGGTCAAAAATTAATGCTAAGAATAAGTTCTACAAGTGTGCAAACATTTAGTTGGAATGCAATCTTTGATGGGTCAACTGATTTAACTTTGCCAACTGTTTCAAGTTCGGGTGGTTTATTTGATTACATGGGATTTATTTGGAATTCAACGCAAAGTAAATGGAATTTATTAGCTAAAAACTTTGGGTATTAAAAATGGCAACTTTTTGGTATTGTGCCGCAGGCGGTGTGGGTGGTGGGCAAATAAATGAATTCACAGGTTGGAGTCAATCTGCACCAAATCTTCGTTATGGGTCAAGACTCTCAAATACAGTATCACTTCAACAAGGTGGGACAACTGCGGGACTTGCAGTAGGGATGCGCGTTTATTTTGGTACAGTTCAAAACGGAGGAACAATTACAACAATAAATGCAAATGGTACTCAATTTACGACAAGTGCTACTGGAACAATAGCGTCCAATACACGAATTTCTATTTATACTGGGTCCGCAACAATTCCTACGGCAAGTGACGATGTTATATTTCCCAATATTTGGTCATCAACAATAACGCCCGGTTGGAATAGCGCACAACCTCAATTAGCTTGGAGAAATGTTACAGTTGATAGCGCAGTTGACATTCAATTAAGTACATCAACTACAACTGCAACAGTAACTTTTTGGGGAACTTTAAGTTCAAGCACAGGGGCGCAATTACGAAGCTTTAATGCTTATCCAAGATTTTACTTTGCAACGGGTTGCATTATAAATGCGCCAATGCGAAATTATTGCACAATGTTTATTCAAGGCGATGTAATAATAAATCAACCAATAACTACTGAAGCAATAAATACAAATTCTTTACAGCACGATTCAGGAACACTCACATTAAATGCTGATATTACTGTAGCAACTTATATTTCTAACAATACAAATGTAAGAACAATAAATGGAACTGGTAATATTAATCTTGTCTATACTTCAGGTGCGACAGTAATTAGTGCGCAAAATTTGCAAAACTATACATGGAATTGTAGCGGTTTTATTATTAACAATTCGACAACTGCTAGAAGTATTCAGTTAGGGTATACAACAAGCCCAATAAGAGGGCCAAATGTTAGGTTTCAAGGTACTGGCTCAATAACTCCAACCGGTCTTGCAGTATGGGCAGGTGATTTTGATTATCAAGCGGCTACACAAATGGCCGCCAATTGCGTTTTAAATGTTTGTACTTGGAGTTATTCGTCAAGTACAAGTCTAGCTTCAGGTACAGTTTTAAATTTTGTTGGAACAGGCAATTGGAATAATGCGGGTAGATTGCCTTTGGTTGTAAATATAAACCATACAGGCATAACAACTTTACAAACTACTGTAACTTGGACTGAACTTGTATTAACTTTAACGCAGGGTAGGATTGCATTAAATGGTTTTGGTTTAAGTGTAAAAACCTTTAGTTCAAGCAATACCAATGTTCGCGGTATAAATTGGGGTTCAACTGGCGCAACAATTGAAGTTGGAAATTCAGCCGCAAGTGGCTATGCCGCATTAGCAGTTAATGATTCAACTAATTTTACGCATACAAATAAAGGAACTTTTACAACATCAACAACAACAACTAAAAGTTTTGGTTATGGAAACACAGGAAATTCAGGGCTTCTTGCTGATGCGGGAAATCTTTCAATTACTACTGGACAAGCGGTATCAACAACGCAAAGCACAACTGGATTTTATGAGGTAATAAATTTATCAGGAATACAGCAACTTGCAAACGGCAATACAATTTCTGCAAATCAAATTACTTTTGGTGGAATTAGTGCGTCTACACCATTAATGGTATTAAATATTGTTGGTAACAATCCAATATATAACTCAGGTTTTTCAACTAGAACTATTGGCACATTAACTATAAATTCAACTGGAACATTAACTTGTTCTGACGGACTTAGAGCTAATACTTTTAATCACATAAATGGTAACATAACATTAACTACGGGTGGGATTGCATTTACTTCGAATGTTGTTGGTAAATTTGGTAATGGAACAATTACAAACGCATCAACTATTCAAGGCAGAGGTCTTGCAATTTGCAATGGCGGGACTTGTCGCATAAATGGTGGAACTTTGCAACCGCTTACGGGTTTTCCGTCTAATCCGCAATATGTATTAATTAATAATTCAGGCGGTTTTGGTGACACTAATTTTATTTATGATGCGGGTGATTGGAGTGTAGTTCCATACATTCAGCAAACATCAGGCGCAGTAACTCTAAATGCAAATTTAACTATTCTTTCCACGGGTTACTATACTTTAGATGGTGGTTCAATAAACTTAAATGCAAACACGTTAGCTGTTCAAGATTTTAATTCAACTACTACAGCAGTTGTAAGGTCAATTACGGGTACAGGCAAAATTTCAGCATCAGGCAATTGGACTGTTACCGATGGCACAAACTTTACGGGTAACACTTACACAATTGACATGACCAAAGCTACAAGCAAGACATTTGCGGGTGGTGGTGGTGGTTATGGAACATTAAACCAAGCGGGTGCGGGTAATTTAACAGTTAGTGGTTCAAACAGTTTTGCAAATATGACCGCAACTGTTGCCCCTTCAACAATTACATACACGGCGGGTACAACGCAAACATTGCTTGCGTTTAATGTTAATGGCACATCGGGTAATTTGGTAACGTTGGTCAGCACAACGCCCGGAAGTCAATACAGTTTAAGCGACACTACCGGCACAAATGCAGTAAGTTGGTTAAGCATTACTGACTCCAATGTTACTGGTGGTGCAACATGGACAGCATCAAACACTACATTTGTAAGCAATAATACAGGATGGGGAAGCGGTCCTGTTTACGCAATAAACGGACAGTTTTTCCAATTTTTCTCTTAATACAATACAGGATAAGATATGACAAAAATTGCGGTTTATGCAATTGCAAAAAATGAAGAACAATTCGTGCAACGATTTTGTGAGTCTGCAAAAGATGCTGACCTTATATTAATTGCAGACACGGGTTCAACTGACAATACCGTAGCAAGAGCAATGGAATGTGGCGCAATGATTTACGATATTTCTGTAAATCCTTGGAGATTTGATACGGCCCGCAATGTTGCGTTAAGCCTAGTACCAAGTGACTACGACATTTGCATTGCCCTTGACCTTGACGAAACATTAGTTCCAAATTGGCGTACAGAAGTGGAAAAGCTTTGGGTGCAAGGCACAACGCAGATGCGTTACCGGTTGGATTTTGGGTCAGGTATAACTTACTATCACGACAAAATTCATAGCCGTAAAGGCTACCGGTGGATTTATCCTATTCACGAATACATACAAGCTGACAAAAGAATTTCTGTAAAAGGCGCGCACACAGAAATGGTTCTTGTCGAGCATAAACCTGACCGAACTAAGTCAAGATTACAGTATTTAGATTTGCTAGAAATGGCAGTACAGGAAGACCCGTATACGCCAAGGCACGTTGTTTATCTTGCAAGAGAACACACATACCATGCCCAATGGGAAAAGGCTATTCCATTGTTAGAAAAATATTTAAAAATGCCGGAAGCAACTTGGATTGACGAACGTTCTTTTGCTATGAGGTTGCTAGGCAAGTGCAATTCAAATCTTGGAAAAGATGCGGAATCTGTAAAGTGGCATAGACAGGCAGTAATTGAAGACCCAAACCGCCGCGAAACTTGGGTAGATTTAGCATGGCAAGCATGGAAGATGAAATTGTGGCCTGAATCTTACGGCGCGGCATTGTCTGCGCTGAGTATTAAGGTTCGGAAAAGTGACCATACTATGGACCCAAATGCTTGGGGCGCAAGCCCTTATGACCTTGCAAGTCTTGCCGCTTGGAATCTAGGGCACTTAGATGCCGCAAGACAACATTTAGAAGAAGCATTAAAATTAGCACCTAATGACCAACGGTTAATAGCAAACCGCGAAATGATGAAGGTGCAAGATGATAGAACTGACAGCAACGGAAGCCCGACTAAACACGCACGAGGAAGTTTGCATCCTACGGTACGAGCAAATAAACGCCCGATTGAAACGGCTTGAGGGTATTTTAATAAAAACTTGCGGAGTTATGCTTGTCGGCATGGCGGGCGTAATTTGGTCAACTATTGTTCATTTGCCGAAATGAAATATGAAATGGCTGTTCATCATACTGGTGACAGCCATTTTTGTTGTCTCCGCAAAAGGGCAATGTGAGGTTACAGATTTCTATGCTTTAAGTAGAATTGGTGAACCAACTTTACGGCACTTGCAATTGTTGCAATGGATGACTAACAATGGTGATGCATGTACACCGGAAAAATTAGTCGGAATTTGGAACAAATTATCCGAATGGGCGGGCACGGCAGATAGCGCAGAGTTACGAGGAAAAGTTCTTTACTATTATTCGCGGGCAATAGAGAGGGCAAAATGATTGACAAAATTAATCTATTTCCAACTGTACAAGCGGGCGGCTATCCTGACAAACAAGATGCTGTAGAACGTAGGGCAAAAAAGCATCAAGAAGAACACCGTGCCATTGTTGAATCTATTAAACAAGGCAACAAAATTGCAGATTTAGCGTTCGAAATCTACCAAAAAAAAGCCGAACAAAATAGAATTAGGCTTGAGATATTTCAAAACCGTAAACTAGACTTGTATGTATAGGAGGTTTCATGGAGAACACACGGGAAAAGCTGACATTTTGGGTGACATTTATGGTGAGCATTACATTGTGCATCTCCGTTTTGGGCATGGTGTGTGCCTTTCTCCTTGGATTGTGGTCGAAGGAAGTAGACAATGCAGAAATATTCAAGATGCTTTCACCGGCGTTCAGCACCTTAATCGGAGGCATGATTGGCTTCCTGAGTGGCATCAAACTAATGGATAACGAAAACGCAAAGGATAAAAAATGCTAGGACTTGACGCACTTTTACAAGTTGGTGGGAAATTAATTGACAAGCTAATTCCCGACCCTGAAGCCAAAGCGAAAGCGCAATTTGAATTAGCAAAAATGGCGCAAGACGGGGAATTAACCCGTATGGCAAACGAAACAAAATTGTTTGAAGTAGAGCAAGAAAACGTTACCCGCCGCGCAGAAGCAGATATGTCTTCTGATTCATGGTTATCAAAAAACATTCGGCCCATGACTTTGATTTTTTTACTAATTGCATATAGCGGCTTTGCCATTGCATCAATTTTTGATTTTGAAACCCGTGGTGCATACGTTGAGTTACTAGGACAATGGGGGATGCTCGTAATGAGTTTTTACTTTGGCGGTCGCACCATGGAGAAAATTGCAGATAGGATTAAAAAATGAATTTAAGCGAACACTTTACACTTGAAGAACTTACGCATACTGACCATCGGCAGTTCGATAATACGCCGAATGATGCAGAGTTAGCAAACTTGACTAGGCTTGCAGATGTACTAGAGTCACTAAAAGAAGCGGTAGGCGGCAAACCAGTAATGATTAACTCCGCGTTCAGATGCAAGCAAGTTAATGATGCAGTTGGAAGCAAGGATACATCACAGCACAGAATTGGTTGTGCGGCAGATTTGCGTGTACCTAGCATGACTCCGGATGCGGTAGTTAAAGCGGTAATGGCTTCCGGCATACCATTCGATCAATTGATTAGAGAATTTGACCGATGGACTCATATTTCGATTCCAAATACGCCGGAAGCTGTACCCCGTAGGCAAGTTCTTATTATTGATAAGTTAGGTACTCGGGCGTATTCATAAATTCAATAAACCGGTCGTGCTTTAGCAACACAGAAGGTTCAACGTCTTGCAAATCGTTGCGGTCGGTTCTGCCAAACACCACAATGTCCGGTCGTTGCGTATTGTCCATATCGCAATAAAATAATCCATCGGTAGCCCGCACAATAAGGTGGCACGGTATGCCGGTTATTTCATGCAGTTTGCAAGCAGTAAGCCATTTGTCCAAACTTAATTTGTAACCGCCAAAACTTTTAATTTGCGCCATTGAATAAGTTATGCACTTGATTTCAATAAACGCAATGTTTTCGTTAGTTATTTGGTTTTGTAGCAAATAGTCAAGGTGGTACTTAATTGGCAATTTAAATGCTTTTGAAGGCCAAGTGTACTCAAGAAACTTTACGACTTGTGCTTCGTTTTCTAGGTCATTTTTTGATTCAAATAATTCGCGCATATATATCCTTAAAGGTGGGGGTACTAACTAAACCTACGCTTTGCCGCGAAGTTCCTGAAAGAACCTAACACGTAGATTTGGCTTTCCCCCCGTTAATTAAAATGGTACGTCTTCGTCAGAATTATGTTCTGAAGTGTGTTGCCCTTTGGGTTTTGTCGAATCAAACGGTTCGTTAATATATGCGTAACCATTCCATTCTAGCGGAACAACGTCTAGTTTCAACATTGGGCCATTTTTGGTATCAATGATTGCACCAATTTTAATGTAGCGTTTTTTAAGTTCGCCTTTTGCATTTGTATATTCGCCAATGATGGCGGTAACTTCTTTATGATTTGCCATGTTCGTCTTTCTGTTTCTTTAAGGTTGAACGGGTTTTGGAATCTAATTTTGACCACAATGCGACTTTCTCCTCCGCATCTTCAATTCCGATATATTCGCCATACGCACCGTGAACATCATCTGCATTTAGGCGTTCTACAATGGCTTCTGCAACGTCTTGTATGATTGCTTGACGGTTAGGCGGCAGAGAATCAAAAGAACCTTGCGTTGGACTATGCTTTATGCTTTTAGGTTCTTGCGGTCTAGATGCAAGATTACCGTCATCGTCTTCCGGCGCGAGGCCCATTGCGGCTAGTAAACTATATCTCCGAGCATAAGTCAACGCCGAACCAAAACCTTGCGGGTCATTTTTAATTGCCGGCATAAACAATTCGCCCATCATTAATAAACCGCCGGACTCATGCAATAAGCAAGTTCTAACGTGAATACCTTCGGTGTGCATTTCGGTGGGCTGAGTAAGGGCAAAACCTTCTGAGTGCAACCCGTCAATAACTGCCTCTACACACGTTGCAAGGTCTGCATACTTGCTTTTGAAATATGGATTTGCGCTTGATTTAAGTGCTTTACCAAACTTCATTTGTGCTCGAACAAACGCGGCATAAACAATTGCGTCTTCTTTATTTTCCATTTTTAATCCTTTTAATGTTTGTTAATAAACTGCGTAATCAATTTAATTTCTCGAATATGTTCCTCCTGTATTTTTACTAACTCGCATTTTTGACGGAGTTCTGCTTGCAAAGCACCCGCCATGAAGGGCCAACGCATTGAATCATGCTGTTCATACTTTTCAGCAATAGTTGCTTCAATTCTTTTAATGATTGTGTCGTAATCAGTTTCCATACCAATATCCTAGTAAACAAAATGCCAAGTAAAAAACAATACCCGCCGCAATTTTTAAAACCTTTGCAATGCTGTACGTTGAATCTTTTTGCAAATAAACTTTTTGCCAATTTTCTTCGTCAGCATTTAATTGCCGCATAGGTGGTTCATATTTGCCGCCAATTGTGATGCCGGTTTTTGTAGTGTGCAATCTACTCATTGCCGGCCTCCCAAAATTCATTGTCTAGTTTTGCGTCTTCCCAATGTTCGAAACATTTTTTGCGAATTCTGTCAAAATCTGCTTCAGATATTTCCAAAGTAATATCAACTAATTGAAAATCACTTATGTAAATTTCAACGGCATCCGGTTGGCCTACTTCGGGTTCACCTTCTAAAAAAGTATATTGCACCGAAATATATTCGCCGGTAATTAATTCGTAGTCAAAAACTTGCGTCATGGTTATCCTCTCCAAGCTAGCATTACGCCAATACCGCCAAAGATAATGATTGCAAGCAATCCTTCAATTACAACTGTTAAGATTCTTTTTAGCATTTTAAGCCTCCAATAAAATAGACTCTGCTTCTGATTTTAGTTTTGCACCTTGCCCAAACCATGCGTTGTTTAAGCGGGTATCTACGTTGTGCCCGCGATGATGGTCAACAAATTCTGTTACAGCATTTAGCAAGCCCCAACGCGTACCATACACATTTGGTAGGTTAGAACCTTTGCCTTTGCCTTCGAACAAATCCATTACTTTTAAATAACCCCGACTGTGCAAAAATGGTGTCCCGTTGGCATGATTGACTACAGTAGGTGGAAACAGCTTTTGCAGAAATTGGTCAGCAAATTTGCTAGTAACATCTGTGCGCGCCATCCAACGGTACTTGTCCATCATGCCTTCGAAGCCGCCTACGACTAAGCCAAGCCGGTTGCGAATTAAACTTGCGTCAAACCGTGAACCATGCGTAATTGATATGCGGCTTTTGCTGTTTTCTGAATCTGCGGCAGACAGCGTGTTATTGCAGACTACGCGAATACTTGTATATTGTCCAATGGTTGCGGTTGAACCGTCAAAGCTAGTGCTAAGAAGCAAATAGCCCTTCATTTCGTCATTGCCAAATACACAGGCTTCCTGATTTACATTTGCCAAGGCCCAAATGCGTTTGCCGCCCTTAATTGCACCGGCAACTTCTAGTGTAAAACCGGCAGACTCTACTAAAGTATTAAAGAAGTCTAATATTTCTCTAGGTTGGTGAACACGGTAACGGTCAGTTACGATGCCAAGCGCGGTATGGGTATCGCTACGGTGAATGACATTGTGCCCTCCGGCAAAGCATTCGTTACCGTAAGCTGTATATCGGACAGGCGACAATTCTGCTTGCCAATTAAGACCGGCTTCTTGTTGCCAAACTTCGATAGATGCATCAGGGGTTAAGTTCTGACCAAGGCCGTGCCAAGGTTTTTGACCGGCAAAAGCAATTTCTGCTTTACCGTTATGGGTTTCAATAAGATGTGCCATTAGATTCTTTCCAATTTAAAGTTAATTCCATTTAATCCAAACGCGAGTGTTTAAGGCTGAACCACATTGCATTTCTTCGTCTGCCATACAAATAAATTCTATGGCTTGCGATTCAGTATCAAACTTACGCTGATACATGAATTCTTTTCCATCATGGTCGGTAGCCATGACTTCGTAAAAAATCTTGCCGTGGTGCTGAGTTGGCAAAAAGTGATTGACTGTAAATTTCATACATAGTCCCCTTCGTAATAAAGTTCTGAAGCGCGTTCTAAATGCTTGACCAACCGCCAAGCCGGTATCATGCAATCTTTATAACCTTGCTCAATTGATTGGTAATATGTAACTAACGGCGGCTCGTAAAATTCTGTCTCCTTCATAAAATAAATTGTTGCATCGCAATAATTGTCGCTATACGGCGCATAAACCTTTACGGTTTTACGCCCATACAAACTAGGAAAGCCTTCGTAACGGTCAAGTGCTTGCAAACATTTGCGAGTAATTTTCCAAATGCCAACATACACTTCTGAGTTTTTTTCATGCTCAATATCTGCAACTCTCCGAAACACAAGCCGGTGATTTTGCAATACTCCTACGCCAATAAACTTTGCATCAGGGCAACGGATTGCCATTTGCTCATGGTTTAGATTGCTACCGTAGGCGGCGTAATAGGGGTTAAATTTCATTTGATTACCTTTCTTTAAATTGACACTACGATTTCTGATGCGATTAAGTCTTGCAAAAAATTGTCTGCGGTATCAAACCGGATACAGGATTGGTTATACAGCCATGCGCGGTCCGAGACTTGCCGCATAAACTCCGGCACATTGTGCGATGGAGTCCGGCTAGATTTACGCATACGACAAACGAATTGGTCTGCGGTGTCGGCGATGACAAAGCCACCGCCTTGCATTAGATAGATCATGCTGTCTCCAACTTAGTTGCACGGGCCTTATAAAAGGCTTCGATCTTTGGAGTGATTGCATTGCGAGTTACCATGCGTGACAACAACTGGTGCAGTTTTTCTGAAACTGACTGACCTTCTTTTGGCAATGCGATTGTGATGCCGGATTCTGCAGTTGCTACAAAACCGCCGGTAAGTCTGATATAGGCTTCGACCTTGACTGCATCAAAAGTGCCCGCGTGGTTGCGGAACTCTACAGTACCTTGCCTGATAAACGACTGAATGTTTAACTTGACATACCGACTGTCAAACAAATTTGCCATGTGGCGAATGCTATGGCAGTTGTTGATTTTGGCAAATGTTGCGGCTACGCCATTACGGTTGATGATTGATTGGCAATACCGATTGTTGTTTTCGCGGCGGCTTACTGGCTGAATGCTGTCCAAAGCTGATTCATATTTTGCAAACAACTTGAACAGCTTTTTGAATTCTGTAAGATTCCAACCTTGCGCATTATGGTGAATGTGAAAACCACAGGACTTGTTTACTTTAGCACCGATGCGTTCCAAAACTTTACAAACTGTTTTGGCTTGGGTGATGCCGTCTTCGCCTACCAAAATTGGGCTGACAACTTCAAAACCGTTTGCACCCTGAATAGAACCATCTGTCTTGACTTGCCAAACGCTATATGCACGACCTGAATAGCTTGCTGAGTGTGCGTCAATGCCGGCGTTTCTTAAAGCGGCTACAACGTCAATAATAGCTACGTTGAAACATTCCAGTTCGATTCCAAATTTGCGATTGTTCATTTTTGACTCTCTTTGATTAGGTTACTAAACTTGCCATTTACTGGCCCATGAGTAATTATAAGCGACCTTATCAACCATGTCAACAATAAGGTTAATTATATTTCTGCAAACCCGAGTTTTCAATTTAAAAAGTCACAGAAACAAAAGTTCTCATTTGCAGAGGTCATGCAAAAATTGCATAAAGTTTTTTTACATTTTTTTTTAATTATTTTTTTGCCGCGTTAAAACTGGTAACGCCGGTGCTAAATGGGGGTATAAAAACTGCAAACCTGAGTTTTCAATTTTCTCAAGAAACAAAAGTTCTCATTGCAGAAAAGATTATGCAAAAGTTGCATAACTTTTTTTACAAAAACAGGCACAACCTTATAAGATGGGTTATAATGAATTGTGGTCGCGTAAAGGGCCACACAATTTAAAACTGTAAATTTAAAAGGATTAAGAATATGAAAACCGCAACAGCAATCGCAATCTTGACAAAAGAACAAGAATTTCTCGGCATTGGCCTTTTGGAATTATTGGTAGATATTAGAAAAGAAGGCGAGATGGTTTACAGCCCTGAAGTGATGCAAGCATTTCGGGTGTTTATGGCAGAAGGCTCAAAGTTGTTCGCTTAATTAAAAAGGATAGAAAATGAAAACAGGAAAATCGCATTGGGAACTTATGGTCAATGACCGTAAAGTAAGAGAAGAATTAATTGGACCACCTACAGTAAAAAATGTAATGTCCAATGTACGCCGGATTAGAGAATGCATGAAGTTTCAGTTAGATAACAAAACGCAATATGCAACCGAAGCCGAAGCGCAAAAAGCATTTGACAAGTTAGATGCAAGCACTAAAAGTTATGTAATGGTATGTGAAACAATGCCGATTAGCTTGGGTCTAGGATGGTGCTAAATTAAGGAGGGGGGGCAACCCCCCGCAAAGCAAAAGGATTAAAAATGAAACCCGTAAATACAGATTATGAAATTTTATATTGGATGGAAAACTTTGGGTATAGCCGAAAAGTAATCCATGCCGCAGATGCATTTGCGGCAATTTTCTTATGGCGTAATGCTTTAGAAAATAAATACGGTAACCTAGATGGCAAGATGCTTGTAGTCAAAGTTGAGCAAAAATAAATTAGTGAGGTTATAATGCTTGACATGAACACACATGATGCAATTAAGTTAGCCGGAGGTCAGGTGCAACTAGCAAAGTTGTTAGGCATTTCGCAACCGGCTATTTCCCAATGGGGGGACACCATTCCGCAAGCCCGCGAGTGGCAGTTAAGGGTACTTAAACCTGAATGGTTTCTGTAATATAATAGGGCTGAAACCACAGATAGGTTCGGAGTGATCGCCGAGCCGAATAGCGGCCCACCCGCTTCTGTTGGTTTCTTTTTAATGGTGGGGTAGCGTGGGAATCAAATGCAAATCAAGCCAAAGAATTGGTCGGTCTTTCAGCACTATAAAGATCGTTGTCCACCGTGGATAAAACTGCACCGTGACCTATTAAACAACCGAGACTATATGACCTTGCCGTTGGCTAGCAAGGCACTAGCACCGTTGTTATGGTTGCTAGCAAGCGAAGCCAAGGATGGCGTATTTAATGCCGCAACAGAAGAACTTATGTTCCGGCTACATTTGTCTGCCCGAGAAGTAGAAGACGGTATTGGCCCTTTGATTTCTAAAGGGTTTTTTATTGTCGATAGCGGTTCGCTAGCAACATGCAATCAGCTTGCTATAGCAGAGACAGAGGGAGAGGCAGAGACAGAGACAGAGGCACAGTTACCCAAAACCCGCAAGCGGGTTATTGTCCGACCGGCGTGTCCCGCAGATGAATTGATGGATTTGTATCACGATGTTTGCCCAACATTGCCAAGGGTAATGATGCTGAACGACACAAGGCGTAGGCATTTGGTAAGCAGATGGAGAGAGGTAGCCGAAGCGGATGACCTGAAAAACAAGCTAGAAGGTTTGGATATTTTTAGGGACTTTTTTGGTCGCGTAACTAAATCTGATTTTTTGTGCGGCAGAACGCAGAACCGTGGGGGTAGGGTTTGGAAGGCAAATTTTGATTGGTTAATTTTGCCGACCAATTTTTTAAAGGTATGCGAAGGTCAATACGATAATGGAAGGAAATAGCAATGTCATTTAAATCACAATTTGCACAACGCGATGAACCTGAAGATCAAAGTACATCGTTATGCACCGTACCGGGTTGCGGCAAGAAGTGGTCAGTCCGAATGGAAGGCGTAGGCCAAAAATGTAGCTTTCACGCATGGGGTAGGGTTGAAGAAGTTTTTGTAGCCAAAAAAGCAAGTGTTCCAGTACCAAAAACTGCACCGCCAAATGCATGGTGGAATAAGGAAGCAGAATGAATTATTACCAAGCGCAAAATTTATTAGACGAGGTACGCGAGGGTGCAAGATATTCCGAAGCCACAATCAGATATGCCCTTGAACTTACCGGCGACCTTGAACCCGTATACGAGCCAACTAGAGCATTTAATAAAACTAGCAAAGTCTGCGGGTTGGAAGGAATACGCATGGCACAGAGCCAAAGAACTTGATGCACATCGAAGCCGTTTATGGCACGGTATTGCAGAAGATTTAATTCGGGAGATGAAAAAATGAGAGCCGCAAAAATTGACGGAAATCAAGCTGAAATTGTTGCGGCATTAAAAGACGTTGGGGCTTCTGTGCAATCTCTTGCATCAATTGGAAAAGGTTGTCCGGACCTACTGGTAGGTTTTCAAGGCGGCAATTTTTTAATGGAAATAAAAGATGGTGAATTATCACGTTCTCGACAAGCATTAACTGGTTTGCAAGTTATTTGGCACAGAGGTTGGTGCGGTCGGGTTTATGTTGTTGAAAATGTAGCGCAAGCTTTAAAAATACTAGGAATATATGACAAAAGTTAATGTACCTCCGCACCACATGGCGGTTGATTTTATTCGTGACAATGCAAAAAAGTTTGCAAAAGCCAAGGCCGAAAGGTGCTATTTAGAAGAATTTCGCAAGTCAAAAAAAGCAATTTTGATGAAAAATGCAATGGTAAAAGGCGTTGATGCGGCAAATGCACAAGAACGAGAAGCCTATGCGCACGTTGAATACGGTCAATTACTTGAAGGATTAGCGGCGGCAATTGAGATTGAGGAAGCCTTAAAATGGCAAATGGAAGCGGCTAGGATGCGCGTAGAAATTTGGCGTACTGAGTCTGCAAACAACCGAATGATTGACAGGGCGCACGAATGAAATGTCCAATATGCAATACATGGACTAGAGTTTTACAAACAAGGGCTGTACAAGAAAACGAAAAGCGGCGTAGATACGAGTGCGCAAACTTACACAGATTTAGTACGATAGAAAAAATATTACTAGAAATTAATGAACAACAAATTGTCAGCCCGCGAAAGATTGCACCTAGCAAAAATTAAAAGTATGCCTTGCGGTGTATGCGAACAATCCGGACCGTCTGATGCGCACCACATTGAGCAAAATAAACAATATTTATGTATTCCGCTATGCAAAGATTGTCATCAAGGCCCGCATAATGGCATTCATGGAAGTAAAAGAATTTGGAATGTTTTGAAAAAAACAGAGTTTTCTGTATTGAATGACACAATAATGCGGCTTATAATGGATGAACGGTAGGAGTAAAAATGGCTACATACACAGCAAAATCTAGCAATGACCCCGTAATGATGTTCACAATGGCGTTGTTGCATAGCGTAACAACTGCGCATATTTGCCATTGGAAAACCGAAAGCTATTCGCAACACATTGCCCTTGCTGAATATTACGATAGCGTAAGCGATTTGCTTGACAGTTTTGTTGAATCGTTCCAAGGCAAGTATGGAGTTCTTACAAACTTTACTAGCGGATACGAGCCGCCAAATTCTGCCCCTCCGGTAATGTATTTATTAGAATTGCGGAACATGATTGAAAGCTTTCGTGCAATGACTAATTTTCCAACTGATAGCGAATTGCAAAATTTAGTTGATGAAATCGTATCCTTACTAGACAGCACTATATTTAAACTGCAACGGCTTAAATAATACAAAAACAAGATATGACAGAAAAAGAGTTTGCGGCATTTGTTGCGGCACATGAGTGGACATTTGCCAAGTCAATGCCAAAAACACCGCATTTTTATGTGGTTAGAGAGAAATGCCGTGCAGATGATGAGTTTGTAGAAGCGGTAACATTTATCCGCAAATACGGTTTCCCGCGCAAGTTTTTTAGAAAAACCTTTATTTATTTTGATTTTGAAGGTAATAGTTATTGGACTATGGGAAATCCACTTTCTGTTACTAAAATTATTAATAGGTCAGTAATATGATCGAAAAGGTTGCACTTGAGCAAATTGCTCATTTCTTACCTGAAGCCAAAAAAGCTGGGTTAACTTTCTGTAATAGCACAGAATATTATGCTTTTTATCATGACGCAAATATAGTAGCTATTACTGGATTGGTTTGGTATAAAAATAAAGCAGTATTTAAAAACAGTTTTGTTTTGCCAAAGCATAGAGGTTACGGCATATACAGAACAATGTTTGACTTTAGGTTGCAACTTGCTAAAAGCCGCAACATAAGGACAATTGAAGCAACTTGTACCAAAATGTCCCTGAAGTTGTGGTTAGACAAGGGTGCTGTACTAATTAAACAATACAAACTGTACTCAAAGGTGCAGTTACCAATATGAAGATATACGGTAAAGACAACGTTTACGATGCCGCACTTAAACGCATAAATTGGTTATTCGATGAATTTCCAAATGTAATTGTGGGCGTAAGCGGAGGCAAAGACAGCACAATTGTTTACCAATTAGCCTTGCAAGTAGCCCGAGAACGTGGGCGTTTGCCGCTTAAATGCTTATTTATTGACCAAGAAGCCGAGTGGCAAGCAACCATTGATACCATGCGGTTGATAATGGAAAACCCTGAAGTTGAGCCGCTTTGGTTTCAAATGCCTATACGGTTATTTAATGCAACAAGTACAACGGACCATTGGCTAATGTGTTGGGACAAAGCTGAAGAACACCGTTGGATGCGCCCGCAAGAACCCTATGCCATTACAGAAAACACATACGGTACAGAACGATTTGGTGAATTGTTTAGCGCAATTATTAAAAAAGATTTTGCCGGCATAAAAACTTGCTACGTTGCGGGGATGCGAACAGAAGAAAGCCCAACCCGTGCAATGGCATTAACGCATGAGTTGACCTACAAGCACGTTACATGGGGTAGCACGTTAGACAAAAAAGCACAACATTACACGTTCTATCCAATTTACGATTGGTCGTACATGGATGTATGGGCGGCTATACACAAAAATAATTGGTATTACAACAAGATTTACGATGCCCAATATAACTACGGTATTGGTCTGCCTAATATGCGAGTTTCCAACGTGCATCATGAGACTGCGGTAAGCACGTTGTTTTATATGCAAGAGATTGAGGGCGATACATACCAAAGATTGACGCAACGCATTGCCGGCATTGACATGGCGGGCAAGATGGGCAAGCACGATTATTTTCCAAAATCATTGCCATTTATGTTTGCAGATTGGCGAGAATATCGAGACTTTTTACTTGAAAAGCTAATCGACAATCCGGATTGGATTAAAGGCTTTAAAAAGATATTTGCTCGACATGACGAAATGTATGGGCATGTTATTGCAGACAAAATGTACAAAGAGCATATAAATGCGATTCTGACAAACGATTGGGAACACGTAAAACTAGGCAACTTTGAACGCAGACCTGAAAATATTACGCTTAAAAAAGAGTGGCGAAAGAGAAAAAATGACAATAAAACAATTGATACAGCAACAAATTGAATCATTGACCCAAACGCGGGAAAAGATTCTATTTATTGAAGATTTAAAGGCTTACTTACATGAGTTAAGCCCACAAAAGTCGCAACCCGTTGATTTGGTGCGTTGGATACCAATTGAAAAGGTTCATGCCAATGACTACAATCCGAATAGCGTTGCCAAAAATGAGATGCGCTTACTGTATGTAAGCATTAGCCATGATGGGTACACGCAACCGGTTGTTACTGTATATGACGATGCAAAAGATGAATACGTCATTGTTGACGGGTTTCACAGATATACAACCATGCGGTTAAACCAAGATATTGCAGACCGAAACAACGGACTATTACCCGTGGTTGTAATTGACAAATCAATCAATGACCGAATGGCCTCTACGGTGCGACATAATCGTGCAAGGGGCAAGCATAGTGTTTCAGGCATGGCAAACATGGTGTTTCAGATGCTTGAGAATGGTTGGACCGATGAAGCCATCTGCGCTGAGTTAGGCGTTGAAGCAGACGAATTAGTAAGGTTAAAACACGTTACAGGGTTTAGTAAGCTTTTCGAGAACGTGGAATATAGGCGTTCTTGGGAAACCAAACGTCAAATTCAATTGCGAAATGAATACATGAAAGGACAAGTTGATGCAAACAGTAATGCTTAAAATTACAGAGATTAAACCTTACTGGCGCAACCCAAGGCGCAATGATGATGCCATTGGTGCAGTCATGCAGTCAATTAAACAGTTTGGTTTTAATCAACCAATTATTCTTGATGCTGACAACGTAATTATTGCGGGGCACACACGTTACAAAGCCTTGCAACAGTTAGGCGTTGAGACAGTCCCTTGCATAATCAAAGCCGATTTATCAGCCCAAGATGCCAAAGCATATAGGATTGCAGACAATAAGACTTCAGAACTGGCATCATGGGATATAACCAAACTAATCCCTGAGTTAAGGGAGATTGAAGCCATTGACGATATGGAGATATATTTTCCAACGTTAAGCCTAGATGAGTTGCTCAAAGAATCAGCCGGTGGTTCGGACACATTCCATAGTGCAACACAACAACAAGTAGTCAAGGCACAAGCCAAGCTAGAGGCACAGTTTGAGGATAACAGTAAGGCTAGACAATCTGCTTATGTGGAGGTGGTGTGTCCACATTGTGCTGAGTCATTCCATGTAGACCGTGCCGAGATAGCGCGAGAACGCGATGCCGACCCTGCCTAAATATACTAAGTGCCAACACTTAGGATGTAAGAATATAAAGACAAGATTAAATAGCTACTGCCTAGAACACGGGGGCGCAGACGCGGTGGAAAAAACGGATGAGCGCAAAGATGCTCAATCAATGTATCAGCTACCGATATGGCGCAAGATGAGAATGGCACATCTATCTACGCATCCATTGTGTGCCGCTTGTTTATTACAGGGGAAGGTAGCCTCTGCTGAACACGTTGACCATTTGTTTCGATGGCAACACATAGGTAAGCCCGCCTTCTATCGCAACGTCTTGCAGAGCCTATGCCGCGAACATCATAGCTACAAAACAGGATGGGAAAACAAAGGCATCTATATACACTACACGCATGAGCATGAGGTACGCTATAGACTGAGAGACTATGAGATTGTGGTTAGTAGTTAGTAGCCATTCTTTTGTAGTTATCCACAGGCAGAGATAGCCAAAAACTCGAAAGCAAGTCAGAAACTTAAAAAATTGAACCATTTGTACAAACAAGCCCAC
>Ga0209191_1000272_pt1 | contig 41201 bp, 56 predicted proteins | sample S_130626_EF_Meta_FD_187320 | JGI IMG/M metagenome (GOLD analysis project Ga0209191, IMG submission 187320) | Freshwater microbial communities from Lake Simoncouche, Canada to study carbon cycling - S_130626_EF_MetaG (SPAdes) (version 2) | ecosystem: Environmental > Aquatic > Freshwater > Lake ...
GAACCAACACCAGCAGGGTTGCTCCAACACAAACCGACACGCCCGAGATGCACGGAAAATGGATCCGTTTTCGGACATGAAAAAACCCCCCACCGCCGAAGCGATAGGGGGTTAATTCGGTACGCGTTACGCGCTTACAGGATGAGCCTTGCGAGACTTAGCAAATTCGCCCTTTGAATAAGTGACCGCGTTAGAGATTAAGCCCGCGAGAAGTTCGCCTTGCTTAATCGCCTCGGGAGTGTCGAGAGTCGCGTCCTCTAATTCTTGCCAGAGTCCGAGAGCCAGCGCCACGATAGAACCAGCAGTAATCTCACCCTCGATAGCGGGAGACTTCTTAGCCTTTGGAGCGCGCTCCTTCTTAGGCTTCTGAACAGACTCGACCTTAGTCTCGAAGTCGCTGAAATCTTTGACCTTGCCAACGAGAACGAGAGCGCCGTCAATCTTGAGAGCGCGTTGCGCCTTTTCGACTACCTTCATCACTTCAGTTACAGGGACGGAATCCGCGCCCTTGATGTCGAACGCAGCAACCGCGAGACGAGCGTTGTTCGCGTACGCTGGCTTAATTCCACGAATCGCAGGGAAGTCCTTTTGCGCCTTCTTGATAGTTTCAGCGAGTTCACGAACAGGAGTCGCAGAAGCCTTGCGCCACCACTCACGGATACCCGAATCGTTAGACTCGACTAGAGCCTCGTAAGCCTTGACGAGTGAAGCGTTAATCTTTGGAGCAGTTGCAGTTGTTGTTGCTGACATTTTCTTAGACCTTTCAGTTAAGCCGAGAACCATTCCCAGCCACTGCGACAATAATACCAAAATCCAGCCGATAGTCAAATACGCGCCCCCTCGTGTTAGGAATCCCTAACAGGCTCACCACACGCGGGAAGCCACGCTTAAACAGGCATGCAGACAGTCCCCCGACACAAACTTTCAGCCGTAAAAAAACGCGCTCGCTCGCTACGCTCGCTCGCGGGTCTGCCGATGGTAACGCCTTTCGCGTTACTTAAACGATAGTCAGTTACTTAAAAGTGGTACGCGTACAGGCAGGATAATCCCCGTTCGTCAGAACGAAAAGCCAAATGACTAAAGACTCTTCTCGGAATAATCGTGTCGGCCGATAGCCGACCCCAGTGCTTTAAAACACGTCCCGTGTTATATATACACTATCGCATAAAATTATTTTTACAGTATTTGCCCCCCAAATGTCCATATTTACCCCATATAGTAGTGACCTTAGTCACATTATCTATATCACACCGTTCGCTTTTCCTTTTTGAACGGGTTAGTATATATAGACGAACGAATACTACATAGTGAGTCTATCTGGCTGTGAGTGGGTGGCTAAGACATCCTGTAAGGATGGCTTGATGCCATCCACGAACCAAGGGGTTAGCGAGATGCGCTAGAGCGCATCGAGCGATAAAGGGGATTTTATAACCTGCTAGATAAAGGTTTTTATAAGGGGAGTTATGGCAGCAGGCAAAGGTAAAGAACATCACAATGTGATAGCCTTACGGGAGGCAAAAGCCAAGGTAATTGAGTTCATCAAACAGGGACTTAGCCTGGATGATGCTATTGCTCGGGCTGACCGTAAGCCTGATGTGATGAAGGTCTGGCGTCAAGATGCCGCCTTTATGAAGGCTCTTGAGAAAGCCCGCACTGAGGGCGAGAAGACTCTCAGCATTGTCACAGGGGACGCTAAGTATAAGATTGGCTTTGAGGAGTTCTCACGTGAGTTCCTTGATAGCCCGATATTCCCTCACCACCGTTCCTGGATTGACATCCTTGAAGGACGTGAGCCAAGTTACATACATGACTCTATGGTCTACGAACCTGCCAGCCCGAAACGTCTGCTAGTCAACGTCCCGCCTGAGCATGCCAAGTCCACGGTCATCACAGTCAACTACTGTGTCTACCGTATTGCCATGGACCCGAACATTAAAATTACCATAGTCTCTAAGACTCAGGAGCGCGCTAAGGAGTATCTCTACTCCATCAAGCAGCGCCTCTCCCATGAACGCTGGGCTAAGATGCAAGCCGTCTATGGCTCGGCTGGGGGATGGAAAGAGGATGCGGATACTTGGAAGGCTGATAGGATTTACCTTTCTCGTGATTCTACCGAGAAGGACCCGACAGTGCAAGCGCTGGGTGTTGGTGGTCAGATTACTGGCGCCCGTTCGAACCTCATCATCTTGGATGACGTTGTTACGACTTCAAATGCGCATGAGTGGGAGAAGCAACTCCTCTGGCTCCAGAGAGACGTAGTTACCCGTCTGGGTGACTCGGGCAAGTTGTTGATTGTAGGCACACGTATTGCCTCGAATGACCTTTACCGTGAGATTAGGAATCCTGACCACTGGACTGGTGGCAAGACTCCATTTACATACATGTCTATGCCTGCTGTATTGGAGTATGATGATGACCCCGAAAAATGGGTTACACTGTGGCCCAAGTCTAATGTACCCTGGGAAGGTTCGGATGAAGGCATCCTTCCCGATGAAAACGGTCTTTATCCTAAGTGGGATGGGCCCGCGTTGTTCAGGCGACGTTCTGAAGTTTCCCCGAGTGCGTGGGCATTGGTTTATCAGCAACAGGACGTCCAAGAAGATTCCATCTTTCCGCCTGCGTGTGTCCAAGGTGCAATCAACAGGATGCGTAAACGCGGCAAACTAAAGCCAGGAACACCAGGACATCCTGCTGAGGCAGGTCAGTGGTACACCATCATGGGTCTTGACCCAGCGATGACTGGTAACACTGCTGCTGTGATTATGACGGTTGACCGTCAAACTCGTAAGAGATATATTTTAGATGTTGAGAACATGCAGGAACCTACTCCACAGAAGATTCAGGCATTGATTGAGGCATGGTGCGAGAAGTATCGCCCACAGGAACTGCGTATCGAGATTAACGCACATCAGAAGGCTTACGCCTTAGATGAAACTCTTCGCAATTACCTAGCCTCGGCGGGGGTCAAATTCTCAAGTCAGTTCACAGGCAAGAACAAGTGGGACACATCATTCGGTGTGGCTGCTATGTCTGGTCTGTTTGGGACTGTACGTGGCAACACCTTCAATAATGATAACCTGATTGAACTTCCTTCACAGGAAGGTTCAGAAGGCATCAAGGCTCTCATCCAGCAATTGATTACCTGGAAGCCTGATACTAAAGGCAAGACAGACTGCGTGATGGCACTCTGGTTCTGTGAACTACGAGCAAGAGAAGTCATCGGCACTACACGAATTACTCAAAGTCACATTCCAAATAAATGGGCTACACCTCGTCAAACTGCTACTCGTTACATGGTAAATGTAAACGATTACGAATTTGGCGATTACGAATAGGATAACAATGGCAGACATCAAGACGATTGCACGGCGTGTAGACGCTATGAAGCATCGCGCAGAAGAGCGCGATGTACGCATGGCTAACATCCTTGCTGTACGTAAGGGTCGCATTTCTGACGTATTTCCAGATATGTTCCCTGCTGACATGCCTCATGCTATGGTTGCAAACTTCGTTGATGTTGCTGCCCGTGACTTGGCTGAAGTACTAGCACCGCTACCTTCAGTCAACTGCTCTACAACTAACGTGACTTCTGACCGTGCTCGCACATTTGCTGACAAGCGCAGCATGATTGCCAACAACTATATTTACACATCTCGTCTACAGACTCAGATGTATCCTGGTTCAGACCAGTACTTCACTTATGGCTTCTTGCCTATCCACGTAGAACCTGACTGGGAAAATGGGATGCCACGCATTCGCGTGGAAGACCCACTAGGTTCTTACTTTGAGCGTGACCGTTTTGGTCGCGTAGTTGCATACGCTAAGCGTTACAATAAGACCATTGGTGAACTTGTTACTGAGTTCCCAGATTATGCTAATACAATCCTTGGTCAAGGTGGTCTTGACCAGAACCTTAATCAGAAGATTGAACTTATCCGCTACATGGATAAGAACAACATCATTCTGTATATCCCTTCACGCAAGAATTTAATTCTAAGCCAGGCATCAAACCCTATGGGCAAGATGACTGTAGTAATTGCAGAGCGTCCATCACTTGATGGAAACCCTCGCGGACAGTTTGACGATGTTCTATTCGTACAACTTGCACGTGCACGTTTTGCTAACCTCGCTATGGAAGCGGCTGAAAAGTCAATCCAAGCGCCTCTTGTAGTACCTGATGACGTCATCGACCTTCCAATGGGTCCTGATGCAATCATTCGTACTACTCAACCAAATGGTGTTGGGCGTGTCCGTTTGGATATCCCTACTGCTACTTTCCAGGAGCAATCAGCCCTCCAATCTGAATTGCGTTTAGGTGCTCGATATCCTGAAGGTAGAACTGGAAACATTGACGCTAGTGTTATCACTGGTCAAGGTGTCCAGGCACTTCTCGGTGCATTCGATTCTCAAATCAAGGCTGGTCAAACAGTTATTGCTGAGGTTCTCGAAGATGTCATCAAGTTGTGCTTTGAAATGGATGAACTCCTTTTCAACAAGGAGAAGAGTGTCAGAGGTGTAGCGCAAGGTACGCCGTACGAGTTAAAGTACATGCCAGGCAAGGACATTAAGGGCGATACTTCGGTAGAAGTCCGATATGGCTTGATGGCTGGATTAGACCCTTCACGCGCCCTGATTTTCTCTCTACAAGCACTAGGTGCAGACCTAGTATCAAAAGACTTCATTCGTCGTGAACTACCATGGGCAGTCAATGTCACATTGGAAGAACAGCGTATTGAAATCGAAAAGATGCGTGAGAACTTGACTGCAGCAATTACTGCAAGTGCTCAAGCAATTCCTGCTATGGCCGCACAAGGTCAAGACCCATCTAAACTAATCCAGAATATTGCAGACGTTATTGAACGTCGTCGCAAAGGGGATAGTATCGAGGCTGCTGCGTTGGCAGTGTTTAAGGCGGAAACGCCTCAGCAACCAACTCAGCCAGAGATGGCTCCGCCAGGCACACAAGGCCCAGTTGAGCAAGCGCCCCCGTCCCCAGCGGCTCCTGGACAACCTTCTGGCGGAGCCCCTCAACCCCAACAGGGTCAAGGCGCACCAGATTTAGCAACAATGTTAGCAGGCTTAGGAGGATAACGTGGCAACTCGCAAAAAGCGCGTAGTTACAGTAGATACCAACGAATACAATCGCTTGGAAATGTACTGCATCTGGCTTAATGAGTTCTACACCTCACTACTTAAAGCAGGGTTTAAACATGATATTGCGCTTGCGCTTATCACAGACAAAGAATCATATCCTGACTGGGTTGAGTGGAAACTCCCAACAGACGCGGATATTTCAAAATACATGGATGAAGACGAGGACTAAGAATGTTGAACGAAAAAGTATCAGGAGTTGGCGCTAATGCTAGCCGCACTGATAAAAATCTTAGTGCTCGTGTACAAAAAGTGGTTAATGATGCTAAGATTCAAAATGCTACAGGTGGAGCGTACTCTGACCGCCAAAAGTTGACAAGCCTTGCACAAGGTGCATCTACTGATGTAAATACTGCACTTCCTACTGCTCCTGTGCAGCCAGATGTGCAGAATCAGGCAACTTCTGTTAAAACAACTAATGTTTTTGCTCCTGGTACACCTGGAGTTCCTCTTTCACATGGTGCTCCTGGCGGTCCTGGTGCTAATTCTTCAATTTTGCAGACACCAGTTGATGCACCAGACCAGAGTTCTATACTTGCACGTGCTTTGCTACAGACAAATCCTACCTCTCGCCAACTTGCGATGATGGTTGAAGCATTTAATGAGATGGATGCTTAATGCCAGACATTAATGCAGCCATTAAAGGGTATCTAAATACTGGCAAAACGCCAATGCAGCGCATGATTGACATGCAAGCAGCGTCTTTGCAGGGTAACGAAATGGATACCTTTAATAGCATCCTCAAAAAGTACCCAGGTATGAGTAATGACCTTGTTATGTCAATGGTAAAACAGGGACTTAACGCTGATACTCCTGGTCTTGGCAAGATTACATCTATCGATGGACTTGCTGCGCTCAAAACTGATGCTATGAAGGTAAAGAATATTAAGGCTCAGGTAAAGCCTAAGCGTGGTCTTCTTGGTTCTATTGAATCTGCATTCAACAATGCTGTCTATGACCCATTTAAAGGTGCTACACGTCTCGTATTTGCTGGACTTCGCTCACCTTATGACATGCTCACAACTGTTGGGCGCGATGTAACTGCACTTGCTCGTGGGGAACAAGGTGCTGGTGCACAGACACTTAAAGATTTAAGCCAGGGTATCCTTGGTGAGAGCACAACTCTTGGTCAAATTGCACGTGCTGGCAACAAAGGAACAGGTTCTGGCTTCTTTGTAGCACCTGAAAGCAAGGTTGGCAAAGCACAAGCCAAGGAAATGGCTCAGTTTGGTCTTGTCAATGGCAAGTCATTTACTATTGGGCGCGGTATTTTCAATGGCATAGGTATGAATCCTAACAGCAATGCCTACCATGTACTTTCAGGTATCGTAGATGCAACACTTAACGTGGGTGCTGACCCATCTACATGGTTTGGTCCTGGCGCTGTAGGCAAGATTATTACAGAAGGCAAGACTTTAACTAAGATTGCTAAGGAAGTAACTCCTTATACAAAGTCTTACTTTGATGAAATGGCTAAGGCATCAATTGATGACCTTGAAAAGTCAGGTCAGATTACACGCGATAAGATAAACAAGAAGATTTCTAGTCCGTTCAAGCGCCTTGGTACACAGTATAAGGCCAAAGAACAAGAGATTATTGCTACTGAGCAGAAGATTACTGATGCAAAAGTTAATACTGCTAAGAAGTTGCTCAATTTTGAGTCAAATAAGTGGATGCGCTGGGCTAATGAGCCTGCAGATAGCGCTGTAAAGCAGACTCTTTCTAACAAGAATATTGCTGAATGGTTCGTAGGAAATCCAAAAGCACAGACTGGTGAACTCACCCAGGCTATGGATTTGCTCTCTGCTGACATGAAGAACACTGGTGGATTCTTCGATGGTCACATCATTCTTGATGAAGTTCCACAATACGGCAAGATTAGCGCTGGTGCACATGGACTCGATGAGTACATTGTAACTGCTAATGATACTAAGAAACTTAAACTCTTAGACCTTGCTGATGACTTCAAGAATGCTGATGATGCTACACGTACTGCTGAGGCTGTACGTCGTGCTAAATTTGCAGATATGCTTGATAAGTTGGGCAAGAACGCATCAGACCCAGACTTTAAGATTTATAACGAACTTGCTACCAGTCTTCGTGATGGTGCTGCAAACCTTGAAGGCTTTATTGGCTCATTGTTTAGCCAAGGAGACTTGCTTGTAGCAGCAAAGCCATTAGGAACACTTATTGGTGAAGTTGCAGACTACAAGAACTATAATGTAATGAGCAACATTACACGTGCTATTGAGAAGGTTTGGAAGCCAGACGGCTTCACTAACATTCGTTCTATCTATGGCAAAGAAGGTGGTGTAGTCATCACTCGTGGTGAACGTATTGCTGCTACTCGTGCTGAGGTTGGTAATGCTGCAGCAGAGTTTGCAGACCCAACTAATCTTGGTCCTAATGTAATGAAGTTGCTGAATTCTATTCAGGATACAAAGGCTTCACTTGCTGCTCGCCAGAATGAACTTGATGACCTTCTTAATAAGCAGTTAGATTTGAAGGATAAGGAAAACTGGTTTAAACTTCTTCGTGAGAAGGCAAATGGAGACCCAGAGATTCTTCGTGAACTTATCCAAGACCCAGCAAACTCTGGTATCAAGGGTCTTCTCAAGATGGAAGCAGAACTTGCCGACAATGCAGTCTTGAAAGAATCACTCCATGCACAGGTTGGCATTACAGATAATTTCATGAGCAATGTTCTTGAGACACCTGGTGTTGAAAAGGGACTTAAGTTTATCCTCGGACGTCAGTTCCAGCCTATTGCTGAGTTAATTGCTAAGGAAACAGACCCAGTTAAAATGCGTAACCTATTCAACCGCAAGTTGGATGACAGAATGGTTCTAGAATTAACTAAGGCTGAGACACCTGATGATGTCTTTAGAATCTTTGCTAATGAACTAGCACCTGGTGGAGACGCGCTTAAGATTAAGCAGTCACTATCTGCTGGTGTAAAGATTGCTACTAATCCTGCTGCTCGCATGATTCCTAATGTGAATATGAATGCGATTAAGTACGCAGAGAACATTAACAAGGCTTTTGGTCGTTACTACATCCGTACAACTGCAGTTAACTTGAACGATATTACAGCAGTTAACAATTCAGTTGAAGACTGGATTAGTTCTGTAGGTCTTACATCTAAGTTTGGCAAGATTATTTCCAAGGGGACTCAGGAAAGAATCATCCAAGATACACAGCGTGCTGTATTCAAGGCTACTACAAATGCTGAACGTGGCGCTGCTGTGCACAATGGCATTGGTCAAATCATTGAAGAGGTTGGAAAGTCACTCAATCTCGGTGCTGAGGAAATCAAAGCACTTCGTAATGTGAGCAAGATTAATGGTAAGGAAGAAGCAATCATCGCTTCCTACTCACTTGGCAACATACTTGGCAACAAGGGTGCTGGACTTATTGTTACAGAAGGAAAGAATATCCGTCTTGAAAAGGGCATCCTTGAGTCACAATTAGTTCACGATGTTATCAATCTTCCAGACACACGCAAGTTAAATGCTGCTGTTGTTGGATATAAGACTAACCTTCCTTTGTATGGTCAGACACGTTCAGCCAAGGTTCTCTTAGAAGAGGCTGGCGACCTATGGCGTACAGCACAGTTGGTTGGTCGTTTCTCATACATCTTCCGCAACATTGCAGAAATGCAGATGCGTCAGTTCTTCTCAGGACATAACAGCCTATTTAATAATCCTATTGGATTCATCTCTATGATGATGTCAGACCCAGAGGGTAATGCTATCCAGAAGATGCTTGCAAAGCGTTCTAAGTATGGCGTTAATGCTCTAGGTCAGTCATTTAAGACTGCAGATGCAGAAGTAGAACTATCTGATTCTATTATCTCTCGTATGTCACTTATGCGTGGTACATCTCGTGGAGACTATGGTTCAGCAGCCCGTAAGGGTACAATGTTCAAGGCATACGAGGACATTACTACTGACCATCCAGATTTCCTCAAGGGTCTTTCTTGGACAATCAATAACTTCTCATCAGATAAATTCATGCCTGATGTAATCAGAATCATGCAACTTGGTCGACCAGAAGCACAGGTTGAATACATTGATAACCTTGTTGCTACATTTGACCAAGAAGGTAATAAACTCAAGGAATTTGCATCAGCAATCTTCGATGATAATGACGGAATGCGTGAGATTCTCCTCAAGAATCCTTTCAAGGAAACAGGTCCTGGAGTTGTCGCAGACAACATCAACAAGGAAAACCTACGCGTTTGGCTCTTTGATTCTAAGCAAGTAGATAGCGTTGCTGGTCAACTAGAACTTCTTGGTGGACAAGGTTCACAGCGTAACCTCATCATGGACCTTATCCGTGATGGTCAGGCTCGCGTAACTGCACCTAACGGCAAGATTATTACAATCAAAGCACCATATCGCCAAAAGGGACTTACTACAGAAGGCGTACTTGCAGCAGAAAAGGTATTCCAACGTCAAGTTGAATCACTCTTTAAGCCAGAGCAACTGACTGGTTCTACTGTAAAGAACATGACTGAAAAATATGTTGGTGAAGGCGCTGGCAAGCAGATTAAGGCATTCACTGACTGGTTCTTCAACCTAGCATCACGCATGGAATCAAAGGCTAACTTTGGTCCTGAGTTCGATGCTTCATACTGGGACTTTGCTGCAGGATATGCAGATATGCTCAGCACAGAAGACTTGATTAAACTACGCGCTTCTGCTAACAAGGCATTTGCTCCAACATCTGCTGGTGGCAAGAAGATTCTTGGTAGAGTTCCAGCACCACTTCGTACTATCAACAACACTCTCAAGAAGCGTCAAGCAATGGTTGATTATGTGCATGAAGGTGGACTATCTCTCAAGAGCCTTGATTCAATGGCTGGAGAACAGGCTGCTGAATACGTTAAGAACCTTTTCTATGATGCTGCAAAGCAGAAGCAGTGGGCAAACGCTGCTCGTCTTGTAGCACCATTCGCACAGGCACAGTATAACACTGTTGGCAAGTGGGCTCAACTTACATGGTCTAACCCACTTCCTATCTACAAGGCTTCTAAAGCATTCGATGCTTTGACTAAGCAGGGCTCAAATGTTATCTATGATGTTGCTGGAATGACATATGATGACCAGCAGGGTTTCTTATACAAGGACGAAGGTCAGAATCAAATCAAGTTTAAGATGCCAATTGTAGGCTCTGTTCTTGGTGCACTTGCTGGCAGAAGCCTTAATATGAAGGATGCTGTTCAGATTACTTCACCTGTTGAATCTCTTAACCTTGCATTCGGTGCACTTAACCCAGCAGTTCCAGGAATTGGACCTGCAATGGTTGCAGCATACGAACTTAGCGGACGAAGCAATGCTTTCGGACCTACAGATGATTTGATTAGAGACATCATCACACCATTTGGTGAGCCAAAGTCTGCAGGAGATATCGTTTTCCCAGCATGGTTCAAGAAACTATCTGGTGCAATTCTAGGCAACGATGCTGCTACACAGCGTTCTGTAAAGGACTGGGCTTCATACCTAGCATCTACTGGCAACTATGGAGACAATCCATTTGAGTCAGATGCCTCACGTACTAAGTTATTTAATGATGCACAAGGACTTGCTAAGAGCATGAATGCTTGGGGAGCAATCTTCCAGTCAATCCTTCCTGCAACACCTATTCAAGAAGTTCTTGCTAAGGTCAAAAACCCTACTAACAAGATGAACTTCATGACAATGACAATGTTGTACAAGGAATGGGATAACGTCAATAAGAAGTATCCTGGAGACCGTAACGCAGCAGTTGTAGAATTTGCTGATAAGTTCGGAATTAATAACATCCTTGTTGGAGTTAGCGGAAGTACACCTGGAACTACAGGTTCTACAGATGCATGGACATGGCTCAATAACAACCCTGGTGCTGCAGACAAGTACGCTACACCTACAGGAGATGTGATTCCATACTTCTTCCCTGGTGGGGAATACTCTCTCAAGTATTACAACTGGCAGAAGAAGAGCGGTGCTCGCCGTTCATTGTCTACAAAAGAAATCTCACAAGAGGCTGAGGGCATGGTTTATGCCATGCTTAAGAGCCAACTTGCTGAGAAGCAGATTGCTGGTGGATATACAAACTACTGGTATAACGAGCAACTTGCTACATTAGATAAGCAGTTTGGCGCTAAGCCATCTGACACCATTGTTACAGGCGTAAACGACCAGAAGATTGCAAACATTGGACTTGCTCTGCAAGACCCTGCTTTCCAGAAGTCACCTGTATACAAGGAGACATCAGAGTTTTACTCAAGATTTGAAGAACTCAAGAAAGTACTAAATATGCAAAAGGCATCTAACTACGCTGAACTATCAGGTGGTGGGATTGCTACGTTGATGCGTAATGACCTCGTTACACTAGGAGAAAAATTAATGCAACAGAATCCTGAATTCTCCCGTATGTACTACGGGGTATTTGCTGGAATACTAAAGGCGGCTAACTAATGGCTAGCACACAGACACAGGCATCTCAGATTCTTGGCATCTATTCAGACCCTACAAATCCATTTGTTCGATTTGTAACTAATCCTGACCTTGTTGCAAAGCAATCAGCGCTTATGGATATTCAGCGCTATATGTCAGGACCTGGACAGGGTGGTTATGCAACAGAATTTCAAGCATTTCAGGCTATGCTTCGTAAGGCTGGCCTTAGCAAGTCAACAACTCCACTAGGTATTGTTGGTCTTGATGAGATGGCTGCGATGGATAAGGTTATCTCTGCTGCTATCCCTAGCCAGTTAGACCCACTTGCATATTTGGCTACATACAATGCTTCACTAAAGCCAAAGACAATTTCACAGCCAGACATGACTACCCAGTTCACGAAGCAGGTTCAGTCATCTTTGCAATTTAAAGATTTGGGTGATGCTCGTCAGTCTTATAGCGATGCTTACTTCAAGACTTATGGATTCTTCCCTGCACCAGAACTAGATAAGAAGTTTCAGGATGCATGGAATGCTAAAGTAAAATCTGAGACACAGCCTACTACTACAGATACAAAGACCGAAAAAGTCTATATCTATGATACTAAGAGCAAGCCAGTTATCGACCCTAAGACTAAGAAGCAAAAGGTTGATGCTGCTGGTCAACCAGTTTACAAGGGTATTCTTAAGAATGACCAGGGGCAGTATCGTACAAAGACTATTAGTACTGGTGTAAGCAAATCTATGGGTGAGGGATTTACCTCAGAAGAACAGACACAGTTCCTTGCTGACTTCCTTGCACAGAACTACCCAGATGCCAAGTTCAATGTAAATGATATTGGTGGTACAGCCAAGACTATCTATGACACCATTGCTGCATATAATACTGGAAACTATGAGGCTGCCCCAGACTTTGCTACAGTCGCACCTTTAATTAAGAATATCTTGTCACACCCTGACCAAAAGGTTCAGGAAGAAATGTTTAACCAGTATGTTACAGGTTTGCAGAAGAAGGCTGGGACTCGCTTCATGTCAGTCCAGGGACTTATTCAGCCAGGTGAGAATGCAAACAAGTATGTAGACCCTGTGCTTAAGTCACTTGGTAACGCGCTTGAAACTACTATTGATATCAAAGACCCATTGGCTTTACAGGCTCTTAACTTTAAAGACGACAAGGGTAATTACAGACTTCCAAATGACTATGAATTAAGCCAGATGGTTATGAACGATAAGCGTTATGGAACTACATCTGCAGCAATTAATACAGCAGTCAACATGGGTCAATCACTACAGAATGCGTTGAGGTAATCATGGCTAAAGCCACTACAGACGAATTTGGAACATCTCTTGCAGGTGATTCCACAACCGTATCTCCTAACGCTACAAAGACTGCAGCACAGATTGCTGCTGAGGCTAAGGCAACTACAGTTGCCAACGCAGCAGTTGCAAACCCAACTGTAGGAAATATCAATGCTTTTATTGCTAATCTTCAAACCCAACTTGCTGATATAAATGTTGCTCAGGGTCTCAATCCTGATGGTACTGCTAAAACAGCAGAAACACCAATGACACGAGTTGCTGTTAACGAAGCAGCCAAGACTGCTGGACCTCCTTATGCTGCTCCTCGTGGTATGCACTGGACATGGGTTGGCACAGAATATAAACTTTACAATGACCCTGTTACTCCTGTAGTAAATACAAATGAGGACAAGGCAACTGGAAGTACCATCACTACTGCTAGCGGAACTGATACAGGTTCTCCTACAACCAACATTGATGTTCTTAAGGCAATGCTCAAGGCTCAGGGATTTACATCTGATGTAATTGACTCATCTGCATCATATCTTGACTCATTGCTTAAAGATGGTCTTGACTACGATAATGCTGTTCAGGTATTCCTTAACACTAAAGACTACACACTTAAAAATGGCACAAAGATTTCCTCTCCATTCTACGACCAGTATGGATATCTTAATGAGGGACTTACAAAGCCTAAGACTCCATCTGAACTTTTCAATGCTGTAGAAGGATATAAGCAGGTGCAGCAGAAGTACGGATTCAGCACTCAGTATCTATCTCCTGAATCACTCAAGAACTATGTCAAGAATGGCGTTTCAGTTCAAGACCTTGATGAGCGTGCTAATACTGCTCGTCTTGCTGCTATCCAAGCAGACCCTGCTAAGACAGAGGCTCTTATCAAATTGGGTTACATTGCTAACTCTGCAGGACTTCAAGATTTCTACATGGACTCAAAAATTGGTAAGGAACAACTAGACCTTAACCGTAACACTGGAGCATTCGTTGCAGAGGCTATCCGCCGTGCTGGCTCAGGACTCAATGTTGAGAATATGCAAATTGCTAACTACAAGAAACTAGCAGCATCTTTGACTGAAAAGGGTTACACAGAAGCACAGATTGCACAACTTGCATCTACTGGTTTCCAGAACATTGCTGAGACACTTCAACCATTGACAACATTGTCTGGCATCTACCAGGGTACACCTGGAACTGCTGCAACTCAGTCAACTATTGAGTCAGAACTCCAGCAAGAAGAATTTATGAACATGGCATCTGCCCGCCGTAAGTTACTTACAGAGCAGAACAAGAAAGCCTTTGAAGGACAGGCTGGTCTATACACACGTCTAGGTCAAACTGGCTCCCTCGGCTCAACAAGCACAGGCGGAATACTATAAAGAATCCCCTCTGAATCCATCGGCCTCAGAGGGTGTACAAGACCGAGAGTACAAGCCAAGACAGATTCCCCGTCTGGATTGAGGTGTGCGACAACTACTAAAAAGGGAGACAATCGCATGAGCGATAACCGCGACAACTACTGGGAAGATGAAGACGAAGACGATACACCTATGGGTGCATTTGAATCGGATACAGACCTTGTTAAGAAACTACGTAAGGCTCTAAAGGCTGAACAGCGTAAGAACAAGGAATTGGAAACTTCATATGGTGAATTAACCAAAGCCCAAAAAGAGCGGATTTTAAAGGACGTACTCGCGTCCAAGGGTGTCAGTCAAAAGATTGCACAGTTTATTCCATCAGATATCGAGGCATCTGAAGATGCTATTAGTTCCTGGCTTGATGCAAATGGTGATGTTTTCGGATATACACCATCTGAGAAGCCAGCAGTTAACCAACAGGATATCGCTTCTATTCAGAAGATGGACTCAGTGCTATCAGGTGCAGACACATCTGCTTCTTCAGACGATTTGATTAACCGCATTGCGGGAGCAACAACTGAAGAAGAAATTTATTCCATCCTCAGCGGTCAGTAAAATAACCGCACACTAAACAATCAGAAAGCGAGGATATCTCCAAATGGCAGATGTCTTTTCAACCACCACCTCTGGTGTTGGTTCCAATCTCGTAACACTTGCTTACGACAAGTTAATTGAAATTAACCTTCGTAACACACCTCAGTTCCGTGCTATCGCGGACAAGAAGGTCGGAAACCCAACTCACGACGGTTCTTCAATCCGTTTCCAGTTCTACACAGATATTGCTGACACCACAATTGCTGGTGCAACACTCGCTGAAACTGTAGACCCAGATGCGGTATCACTACCAGCAACCACAACTCTTGATGTCTCACAGCAGGAACTTGGTCGCGTAGTGCTCCCAACTCGTAAGTTGTCACTCATGTCACTTTCAGATGTTGACCCATGGATTGCTAACGCAGTTTCATACAACATGGCTATGACACTTGATGCAGGCATTGCTTCTGTTCTTGATGCAGGTACAAACGTCATCCGCGAATCTGCTGGTGCACTTTCTACTTCTGCAGCAAAGACAACAATCGTCGGTACAGATACACTCAAGGGCCGCGACATCCGTTACGCTGTAACAAAGTTGCGTGCTTCAAATGTTCTAACTCGTGGCGGAATGTACACAGCGTACGTTCACCCAGAAGTTTCTCATGACCTCCGTACAGAGACAGGAAACAACATCTGGCGTACACCAAACGAGTACCAGAACATCAACGCTCTCTACGCTGGTGAAATCGGCGCATGGGAAGGTGTTCGTTTCATCGAAACACCTACAATGACAAATACTCAGTCAGGTTCAGGAACAGGCGGAAGCCAGGTTCGTGTTTACAACTCTTACGTACTCGGACAGCAAGCACTTGCTGAAGCAGTATGGAAGGAACCAGGCATTGAGTTCGGTAACGTTGTCGACAAGTTGAACCGTTTCCGTCCAGTCGGCTGGCACGGTATCATCAACTGGGCAGTGTTCCGTCAGGCTGCGCTATACCGCATTGAGACTGCTTCATCAGTACGTCCAACAGCGTAATCTAAGTAATTAGACGGGTGGGTAGGGGGAAACCCCTACTCATCAGTAAAAGGGCTTAGGAGGCCAAATGGCATATAGATTCACAACACCCACAGTCAGCGAAGGACCCGCTGGTGAAGGGCGCTTATTTAGTCGCTACCGCCTCGTTAGAGGGGTCTCTGTCCTCAAGATAGACGGACAGTATTACCAAGTCCGTTTTCCGTCAGCAGAAGAGGTTCAGGCTGCTCAGGTGGCTTACATTGGTGGCTACTCATACATAGTAGACGCAATAGAAAAGGCTGCTCTTGAAGCAGCGGGATACACGGTGGAGACGATATAATGTGTGACCATATCAGTAAGGTAATTGAATGGGGATTCACTGATAAGCGTGACTTTAAGGCTGCAAAGTATGGCTGTGTCAACTGTGAGGAAACCTCTGACATTCCATTCGTGACAGAAGAAATATTCGTAGACCACACCAAATGTGGTGGACCAGATGTCTGCTTTGGTTGCAAGGCAGCGGGACTCCAGTTAAATCCTGGAGATGCCCATCATGGTAAGACCATGAATAATAAGAAGTGGGACAATGAACTGAGCGCTTACCGTGAGGCAAGAGCACAGGGAATCCAGCCTGCTGGAACAAGTATGGAAAAAATCAATGAGGCTCGTAGGGCTTCTGATGCGTTGGGCACAGCGTATGACTCAAACTCAATGCCCAACACAAACTTAATTCAAAACAATACCGTAAGCAAACTAAAGGAAGTAGGGCTGGTCTAATGTCAGTTAAAGGCGAAAAGTATACATCTAAGAAGGCAATGATGAAGCACGAAATGGGCGAAGGTCCTGCTGCTCGTAAGAAGGAATATGGTTCAGCAAAGGGCGGAATGTTTGGAACCAAGAAGAAGGCTGTTGCCAAGAAGATGGGCAAGAAGAAGTAATCATGCCAAACTCAGGTAAGCAAGTTGGTGGCCTCAAGGGCTACACACAGAACATTGTAAAAGAAGCAGGCGATTTTGTACGCGCTTATAAGCGAGCAGATAATGCACGTGGACTTATTGGTCCAGGTACAGATGCTCAAGCAAATAAACTTCGCAAGCAGCAAGACCGCGCAGGTGGTCAACTCCTAGGTTCTCTTGTTGGAAACAAGTATGATTCTAAAGGACGTAGAACAAATTGAAAAAAGCACATCCAGGATTTAAAGCAGTTGCTGCTGGTATTGCAAAGAAGCAAGGTATTTCAAAAGACCGTGCTGGAGCAATCCTTGCTGCTGGTGCTCGCAAAGCATCTAAGTCTGCAGTTAAGGCTAACCCACGCTTGAAGCGTGTGAGCGGTGTAAAGAAGGGTAAGTAATGACAGCAGCCTGGACTCGTAAAGAGGGTAAAAATCCTAAAGGCGGACTAAACGCTAAGGGCAGAGCATCATACAAAGGTGGCACTTTAAGAGCGCCAGTTAAGTCAGGCGATAACCCACGTCGTGCATCATTCTTAGCACGTATGGGTGGTATGCCAGGACCTGAGCGCAAGCCTAATGGAGAACCAACAAGACTCTTGTTATCTCTTCAAGCATGGGGAGCCTCAAGTAAGGCAGATGCAAAGAAGAAAGCAGCAGCCATTAGCGCAAGAAATAAGGGTAAAAAATGAAGAAGACCAAAACTCAAAAGGTTATGCATGAGTTCAAAACTGGAACTCTTCACTCTGGTAAGGGTGGAGCAGTAGTCAAGTCTCGTAAACAAGCAATTGCTATCGCTCTTTCTGAAGCGGGCAAATCAAAGAAAAAGGGAAAATAAATGAAAGAGCCAATGGCAGGTGGTAAGTCAACACCTAAGAAGTCTACAACTCCATCAGCACGTCGCACAGGAGATTCTACTCCTGCTAAGAAGGTAACAGTTTCACAGGCAACAATTGACCAGATTAAGTCACAGGGAATGGCAGCAGCACTTAAGAAGGCTGCAGCAGGTGGCGTATCTGCTTCATACATGGAAGGCGTAAAGCGCATGTACGGTGCTGCTCGTGTTGCTAAGGCAACAGCAGCAAATATGAATTCTGCTGCAAAGCCAAAGTCATATGGTGCTAACAATACACCTTCATACCGCCCAGCATCTGCTCCAACAAAATCAACACCTGCTAAGTCAACTTCTACAAAAAAGTCAGGAACAACTGACCCATTTGCTAAAGCAATATTTGGTGCTACAAAAGCAGTAGGTGCAGCATTTACTCCAGACTGGAAGAAGAAGGCAGCAGCACAGGCTGCAGCAAAAAAGAAGTAATTAACTCTTAAGAAGGAAACAATGACAACCACTTACGGAAATTTGGTAGATGAGGTTCTCCTCAATCTGTCTGGTTATACGCTGCGTCAAGAGCGCACAACACACCTAACCCAAGATATCACGTCTACTGGCTTGACTCTAAACTTGGGAACAACTACCAATATTGGTAAAGGCGTTGTCGAAATTGGTGATGAGTTGATTTGGTTGGATTCCTACGACCGTATTTCGTCGACTGCAACAGCAGCGCCGTATGGTCGTGGGTTCCAAGCAACAACCGCAGCAACCCATACTGCAGGAACAAAGGTAACTGTCGCACCGACATTCCCACGTTCTGCAGTAAAGCGTGCCATCAATGAAGCAATCCAGAGCGTGTACCCAACCCTCTATGCTTTAAACAAGTACAGTTTTACATATAACTCTGTACAGAATACATATCAGTTGCCTTCTGATGTACAGACTATCCTCTATGTATCTTGGTCTACAATTGGACCAACAAAGGAATGGCGTCCTGTTAAGGGATGGCGTTTGGACTCAATGGCAAATGAAGCAACATTTGCAAACGGTGTTACTTTGACTATCTACGACAGCATCCCTGCTGGAAGAACAATTCAGATTACATATACTAAAGTTCCTCAGACTTTTGATGGTTCAGAAGATACTGCAGTATTTGAGAATACAACAGGTTTACTAGCATCTGCTAAAGATGTTATTATTTACGGCGCAGCATATCGCCTTGCTTCCTTTATTGATGCTGGTCGCCTCAACTATATGTCCGCAGAAGCAGACAATGCGGATACAAAGATTCAATTTGGTTCTGGTTCATCTAACTCACGATTCCTCTTGGCGCTTTACAACCAGAGACTTTCTGAGGAGAAGAACAAACTCAGAGACCTATTCCCTTCACGCGTCCACTATACGAGGTACTAATTCATGACAATTCGCAAATATTCCTCTATTTCCCAGGAAACATCACTTACCTCGGCACTTAACTCAAGTGCGACAACAATGGTTGTGGGTTCTGCCTCTGCTCTTCTTGGTGGAATTACGCCAGCATCTGGTGAGACATTTACTGTAGTCCTTGACCCAGACACAGCACTTGAAGAAATTGTAGACGTAGTTTACCCTTCTACGCCTGGAAGCAATACTCTTACAATTGTCCGTCCTATTGATGGTTCTGCTGCAATCTCACACTCTGCTGGAGCCAAGGTTCGCCACATGGCAACTGGTCGTGACTTCCGTGAGGCTAATAACCACCATGAGGCAACATCTGGTGTTCACGGTGTAACAGGTTCTGTAGTTGGTACAACAGATACACAGACACTTACAAATAAGACTCTTACAACTCCAACAATTACTGGCGCTACAGTATCAGGAACATTTACTGGAAACCTTCTTGGTAACGTAACTGGCAACGTATCAGGTAATGCTGGAACAGTAACTAATGGTGTTTATACAACAGACACTGGAACAGTAACTGGAACTATGATTGCCAACAATACAATTGTAGATGCTGATATTAATACAGCAGCAGCAATTGCTAAGACTAAGATTGCAGGAACTGCTATTACAGCAGCCGATACTGGTACTGTAACAAGCACCATGATTCTTGATGGAACTATCCTTAACGCAGACATTAACGCTGCAGCAGCAATCGCTGCTACTAAGGTCGCTGGTACAGCCGTAACACAGGCTGACACAGGTACAGTCACATCTACAATGATTGCTGATGGAACTATTGTCAATGGCGATATCTCAGCAACAGCAGCAATCTCTAAGAGCAAGTTAAACCTTGGTGGAACAATTACCTCTGCTGACTTGGTTGATGGAACTATTGTTAATGCTGACATTGACCCAGCCGCTGCTATTGCTCTATCTAAGTTGGCTACTGACCCACTTGCTCGTGCTAACCATACTGGCACTCAACTAGCAGCAACTATCTCAAACTTTGATACTCAGGTTCGTACATCTCGCCTAGACCAAATGTCTGCTCCAACTACAGGAGTTGCTCTTAATGCTCAAAAGATTACAGGACTTGCTGACCCAAGCAATCCACAGGATGCAGTAACACTCAACTACATCACAACTCAAAAGGGTACTAACAACGGTCTTGCTTCCCTAGATGGAAGCGGCAAAGTTCCAACATCTCAACTTCCTGGAATTGCAATCCATACAACATTCGTTGTTGCTTCACAGGCTGCTATGCTTGCAGTTACTGGAGCAGATGAAGGCGACCTTGCTGTTCGCACAGACCTCAACAAGACTTTCGTTCTTTCAGCAGTACCAGCATCAACGCTTGCCAACTGGCAGGAACTCCTCACTCCAACAGACTCAGTTACATCTGTAGATGGAAATACTGGAGCAGTTAGCCTTTCTGCAACATATCTTGCTAAGGCTGGCGGAACAATGTCTGGTGCTCTTGCTATGGGCAACAACAAGATTACAGGTCTTGGAACTCCTACAGCAGCAACTGATGCTACAACCAAGGCTTATGTAGATGCTACAGCAGGAACAGTAGCCAATGCTATTGCCGCTGCAGCAGCAGCCGAAGCAGCATATGATGCTTTTGATGACCGTTACCTTGGCTCTAAGACAACAGCGCCTACACTCGACAATGATGGTAATGCTCTTCTCACAGGCGCTATGTACTGGAATTCAACCAATAGCACCATGTACACCTATAGCGGAACTGCATGGATTGCTATCTCAACAACAGCAGATATCCAGCGTTATCGCTACACAGCAACTGGCGGAGAAACCTCTAAGGCAGGTGCTGATGACTTTGGCTTAACTCTTGCATATACTGTAGGCAAGGAGCAGGTATACCTCAACGGTGTCCTTCTAGCCCGTACATCAGACTACAACGCCACAACAGGAACAAGCATCACAGGACTCGGTGCTTTGGTTACTGGAGATATCCTTGATGTAATCACCTTTACACCATTTGTCGTGTCAAACTCGATTAGCAACACCCTATTTACCGCTAAAGGTGATATACTTATCGCCACTGGTGCAGCAACTGCAGGTAAATTACCTGTGGCTACAGATGGTTGGTATTTATGTGCTAACTCGTCAACACTTACTGGACTTGAATGGGCTGCTAACCCACTGCTTCCAACTCAGACTGGCAACAGCGGAAAGTATCTTACAACAAATGGAACTACTGCATCTTGGGCAACAATTGATTTAACCAGCCAAGCAGACGTAATCATGACAATCATGGGAGCATACTAATGACCAAAGCAAGAGACTTGGCTAATGCAGCCACAGCGCTTAATGCAGTAACAGCATCAGAACTAACATTTTTGGATGGAGTAACTTCTCCAATTCAAACACAACTTAATAACGCAGCACAAGACACAGCCATTGCAGACGCAATGGATTCTTTATAAAAAGGAGTAGTAACTAATGGCTACAACATCTAAGGCGCTTGCTCGTACAGCAGCAGCGACATCAAGCACAACACTATACACAGTACCAGCATCAACTACAGCAATTGTCACAAACATTGCAGTAACTAACACAGCAGGTGCAGCAGCAACATTTACTATTACACTTAATGGTATTGCTTTGCTATCTGGCGTTTCACTTGCTGCTAACACAACAGCGTTCTTTGACATTAAGCAGACACTTACTGCTACTCAAGTAATCGCTGGCTTTGCATCTGCAACAACAGTCAATTTCCACATTAGCGGAGTCGAGGTAGCGTAATGGGTCTTTCAATCTATCCAACACCTAGTGCTAGTTCCAGTTCAACACCTATTGGTGCTGGCGCTGCAGTAGCAGTAGGAACATCAGATAAGGGTTGGTATAAGACAACTCTTGCTGCTGGTTCATATTATATTTATGCTTACACAGCAAACGATTCAATTGCTATCAATGCTTATAACAGCAACATTTATACATCTTATGTAAGCGGAATTTCTTCTCGTCCTTATAAACTTACACTGACAACAACAGATACTGTTTACCTCAGTACAAGTTGGGTATATGAGTCAAATAGCGCTAATACAGATGGAAACCCATTTGGTCAGTCTCAGGTTACTGCTAATGACCAAAGAGACAGCGGCGATAATTCATATTCTCACTGGTGGGAATCTTCTGGTGGCAAGGGTTGCTTCCAACAATGGGCTTATTATGATTCTAACTCTGTTGCTACTGCTTATGACGTAAGCGCTGGAATCCCTATTCAGAAAAACTTTCCTGGCGGATATACAATTGGAAACTACAACTATCCAGGATATGGCAGTTATGTAAACAATGCATGGTTTATCTGTAATCGTCTAGGAACTGGAAGAATTTGGCGTTCAACTAACGGAAGCACTTGGACTAATACTCAAGTTACTGGTCAAGCAGGTCCTTATAACTTTGTTTACTATGGTGGCGGTATGTATGTCATCCTATCAGAAGGTGGTTCTAATACTTCTCTTTCTTCATCAACAGATGGTATTACATGGTCTACAAGAGGAACACCTACTAGCGGACATTTCATTCATGGAACATATGGCGCTGGACTACATGTAGTTGGTGGCCAAGGTGGCATAATTGTAACCTCTACAGATGGATATACTTGGACAAGCCGTACAAGTGGTTTATCTAATGATATTGGCGCTATCAAATATAATAGCACACTAGGTCAATTTATTGCATGTTGCCGTGCTGGTGGCCATTCTTCAACCACCCCAATGATGGCTCGTTCTACCGATGGTATTACATGGACAACCATGAATCCACAACCTATTAAAAAGGGTATTGATATTGCTGGTGGTTATAATGCTGGATGGATTTATGGCTTTAGTTATGGTGGAGATAACGCTGATGCACCATCTTTTATGAATTCACTTATGGTTCATAATGGTGAATGGTATCTTTCTGCTGGCTGGGGTGGTTCAATGTTCTCAACTGATGGAATTAGTTGGGGATATGGAACTGGTGTAGGACAGAAAATGGACGTTATTAACGGTAAATTAGTAAACAAAAATATTGTTAATAGACGCACAATGTTCTTCACAACACCAACACCATTAGGGTATGCTATTTACCAGGCATAATCAAATCAAGGGGACAAAATGGGAAAAAAGCAAAATACAGAAGAAGCACAAAAACCGCATATTAATTTAATGATTTGTACTCCAGGTCATTCAATGATTGCGGATTATGTTAAATCAATACTTCATGCTGGTCAAGTATTAAACCAAGAGGGAATATCCTGGGGTTTTGCTACAGGGTATTCCTCTCATGTGGCTGATGCCAGAGAAGTAACACTTTCTGGAACAATGATTAATCAAATTGATAACTCAGTTCCATTTGAAGGAAGAGTCACATATGATAAAATCCTATGGATTGACTCGGATATTATGTTTACGCCAGAGGATGTCCTTAAAGCATATCGTAGCGATAAGGACATTCTTACTGGTGCTTACATAATTGGAAATGGCGAAGTTACAATTTATCCAGAAGAAGGAAAAAAAGGGTTTAGCATTCAAGAAATTCTTGAAATGGGTGAAGAGCCTATTAAGATTTCTGGTGCTGGATTTGGATTTATCTGTGTGAAATCTGGAGTATTTGAAAGTTTATCTCGTCCATGGTTTCAGTCAACAGAAGCTGAAGTTGAACTTGATGGCAAGATGATTACTTTTCAGATTATTGGAGAAGATATCTCTTGGTGCAAGCGAGTAAGAAACCTTGGATATGATATCTGGTTTGACCCAACTATAAAACTTATCCACCAAAAAACAATGAAATTAACATGGGAAGGAATTAGACCAAATGTCTAATAGATTTACATATACAATCAATGATGCAGAAGGTTTTGCTGTTAGCATTTTTGATGCAGAGTGTCCAACAGGAACTGATGCACCAAATCTTTATCAGCCAGTTAATCACTATAAAGGTGATGAACCTTTTGAATCACGCGAAGAAGCAGAAGAATTTGCAACTAAGTATATTGCAACTTTAAGTTTGCCAATTGTAAGTACAACACTTTTAACACCACCAGCAGTAGAAGAAACACCTGCTGAGTAAAACTAAATAAGTTCTAACCCCTGAGCATGGGTCTAAACTGCTCATTTTTCTTTTCTATCTAAGGAGTAACGTGGCATCACCAGATATTACGCAAGACCTACCCTTAAACGTAGGTAATCCTGGAACTTCTGGCTTCTGGACAAATAACGCAGAAGACTACGATATTGCCGTCGGTGGCTTGCCGTTCATGCTTGCTCCTACAGACCAGACTCCATACCAACGCGAGACTGCGCCATACCGTAAAGACCAGTTCGATGCTGCCTCTGAGCCAGGAGAACAGTCACTCACAGGTTGGTGGATTCGTTCACAGTCATCCTTCCATATTGGTAAGGGCATCAAGTTCTACGACCCATCTGCAGGCGAAGCAAGCAAGTACCGCTTCAATGACTCACAGGGAGTCAATGTTTGGACTAAGGGTGAAGTAAGCCTTCTTAAAGAAGTAACTAAAGTAAACCATTTTGTAACTGATGCAGTTGTAACTCCTAGTTATGATTCACAACATCTTCGTTCTATTCAGTGGGGTGGAACTAATGGTGTTCTTCTTCATGATGGGTACGATGTAGATAAGATTGACTCTGCTGGAACTGTTACTAACTTTGTAGATTATAATACTGGAGCAGACACTAAAGTATATGCGGTCTGTGACGATGGAACATACGCTTATTGGGTAACTAATATAACTAATAAAATGTATTTCTATAAAAAGTTACTTACTGATGATAGCAGTGTTGCTGAAACAGAAATGTTTCATCATGCTACTGATGCAGTTATAAGCGCTGAAATGGAATATGTAAAAGACAGAATTGTATTATGTTTTAATAATAAAGTCTATGAAATATCTCCAACAGCAACAGCATTACCAAACCCTATTTATACTAACCCTAATGTTAATTATAAATATACAAGTGTTGCTGCATCAGGGCCTGCAATCTATACTGCTGGGTATTCTGGGCTTCAATCAACTATCCAGAAATATACACTGACAACTGGTGGCGCTATGCCAACCATGACTCAGGCTTCTGTTGCTGCAGAACTTCCTGCTGGTGAGATAGTTCATAAACTTTATTACTACCTTGGCTTTATGGTTATTGGAACATCTAAGGGTGTTCGTGTTGCTATGGTCAATGACCAAGATGGTTCACTAAGTTATGGTCCTTTAGTTTTTGAAAGCAACCAACCAGTTTATGACTTTGCTGCTCGTGACCGTTTTATATGGTGCACAGCAGGAGTTGGAGATACAGATGGTGGTCTTATTCGCATTGACCTAGGTCAGACTATCGAAAATGAACCACTTCGATTTGCTTATGCAAATGACTTGCAGTATGCACAGTCACTCAAGTACCCAACAACTGCAGTTGCTTTTATTGGAGATACTAATCGTCTTGCTTTTACTACATCAGCACTTAATGCTGGTACATTAGTCACCAATAAGGCTCTTACATCAAACGTAGCAACACTGACCACATCTACAGCACATGGTCTTGTAGCAGGCGATTCAGTCTGGGTCGAAGGCGTTGGCTCTCCTTTTGATAGCACAACTGCTCCCTATACTGTAATAGCAACACCAACTACAACTACATTTACTTATGCTAAGACCAATAGCAATATAGCATCTACTGCTGTTTCTTCTAGTTTTGCTAAGGTTAACAAGCCTGGAAATATCTGCTTTGAATCTGCAAGTACTCTTGTATCTACAGGCTATCTGACTACTGGTGCTATTCGTTATGGAACCCTTGAGCCTAAAAACTTTAAGTTTATTCGTGGACGTGGCGACTTTACATATGGTGCTATGGACTTGCGTGTTGTTGATGCAGCAGGCAATCTTTACACTATCATCACCTACAACTCTGCTGTGGGAACTCCTGAGGCTGCTACAACCAGTCCAGAAGGTCCACAAGAATACCTATCATACAAGTTTACGCTCTCACGTAGCGCAAGCGATACCAGTCGCGGTCCCGTATTTAAGGGATATCAAACAAAGGCTCTACCTGCCACTGAACGCCAGAGACTGATTCAATTCCCAGTGTGGTGCTTCGACGTAGAAACCGACAGATACAATGTAAAGACTGGGTATGAAGGCCGTGCGTGGGAGCGTATTCAAACACTTGAACAAATAGAAAAACTTGGTGACATCATCAACGTACAGGACTTCACCACTGGTGAACGTGTACAGGCTGTCATCGAAAGAATCCAATTCAATCGTAAGACCCCACCATCTGGAGGCTTTTCAGGGTTTGGTGGTCTTCTATCTATTATGGTTAGGACTGTTTTATAATGAGCGCTACAGATTGGGCTGGCTTAATTGTAGCCATCATGACCATACTGGGTGGATTTTCTGCTGCAGTACGTTGGTTAGTAAAGCATTATCTGGCTGAATTAAAGCCAAACGGGGGCGGTTCCGTGAAAGACCAAGTTAATCGATTGGAATCCCGAGTTGACCAAATCTATCTCCTTCTTTGCGAGAAAGAATCTAAGTAAACTAGCAGTATTTTTTATTGTATTTGGAACATCCTTATTCTTCTACCCACAATCAGCCTACGCAACCTGTGTAAACCAACAGCAGGCTCAGACTATTGCTGCTGCAGCGACTCCTACCCCCGAGGGTGAGACTCCTACTGTAACAACTATTGCAACTTGCGCTGGTGATGATATTGGGTATGCAGTTCCCATTACAACCAGTGTTACATTTGATGGTGTTCAGTACAACAATGTGTACGCAACTACCAACTCAGTAATCACCTTTGGTGTTGCTGATGGAACCTACTGGACATATCCAAATACTCCATCAATCTCTGTCTATTCTATGGACTGGTTGATTATTCCTAGCCGTCACGCAGATGAGCACTTGATTATCAATGCATCTGATGGTGGTTTCCAAGTAGATTTATCTGCTAGACCTTACGGGAACTATGGAGTTGCAGACCCAACCAACATTATTATCACTGCAGCAATCAATGTTGATGGCACTGTTGCTATCTCTTATGCCGTAAGTGGTGCGACCTATGATGGTCAGACTCGTACAGGAGTCCGATTGACTAATGGAAGCGTTGTTACTTTAGAGCAGTATGGAATCGTTCATGTGGAACAAGCACCTGTGCTTACTCCCGAGCCATTGCCTTCGCCCTCTCCCACTCCAACGCCATCTCCAACTCCGACACCCGAAGTGTCAGTCTCTCCAACTCCTTCTCCAAGTCCTTCTGACGGAGCAACGGCGACTGCATCGCCCAGCCCATCCCCAAGCCCATCAGAAACACCCACAGTAGCGCCAACACCATCGCCTACTCCTTCTCCAGAATTAACCCCAACACCGACACCCGAGCCAACATCGACACCAACTCCAGAGCCTCAGCCTTTGCCAGCACCAAGTCCTCAACCAGAACCTGCTCCAGCACCAGCCCCTGCTCCAGCCCCTGAGCCAGTTCTTGTTCCAAGTCCAGTGCCAATCGTTGCGCCAGAGCCAGTTGTTGTCCCAGAGCCCGAACCCGCACAGGAACCAGCGATTGAGCCTCCTGTGCCCGTAGAAGAGCCTCCTGTGACTGCTGAGGAGCCTCCTGCCCAAGCGGAAGAGCCTCCTGTACCAGCGGAGGAACCAGTCGTAGATGTCGCTCCATCAGAGCCACTTCCTCAAGAAGAGCCACCAGCGGAACCGCCAGTAGAGCCTGTGCAACCTGTGCCTCATGATGAACCTCCTGTTGCAGACAAAAATGCTACGGATGAAGAAAAGGCAATTGTAGCACAAGCAATCATTGAACAGGCACACGGCGAGCCAGTAACAGCGCAAGCAATTACAGATGCTGGTTTGACCTATGCAGATTTACCACCCGCAACACCAGTTGAAGTTCGTCAGGATGAGAACGGCAACGAAGTAGTTATCACAGCAGAAGTTGCTGCAGCACTTGTAGTTCTCCAAAATCCCGCAGAACTCGTTAGTGCCATTTTTTCAGACCCAGGACAGGTACTCCTAGCATTAGGCAGTATCGGTGCTGATATGAGCCCACAAGAACGTGCAGAATCCGAGAAGACAGTTGTCGCTGCCGTCATCGTGGGACAAATTGCGGGACAAGCCGCAGTAACCGCTGCTGCAGGTGCAGCCGCCACGTATCGGAGGAAACCATGAAGAACTTTTTTTCAGATATAGCGAATCAACTATGGACTCTCCTAGGCATGTTTATTGCTTGGGTAGTCCTTGATGGTTCCGCCAAGACAGTTGTTGGATATGCAATCGCAGCCTCAACAATTGTCTGGGGAGTCACATACAAACTACGAAATCCAAAGGACGAATAATGGATACATTCAAGAACGTAATGATGAGAATCTTTGCTGTAATCGCAGCAGAGTCTCTTGGCGTTATTGGTGCTGGTTCTCTCGTTGGTATCGAAGTGTGGCAGGCAGCAGTTCTCGCAGGTGCACTTGGTGCAGCACGAGTACTTGAGGCACTTGCTCGCTTCTACCTCGAAGACGGGCATCTATCAGCAGAAGAAATCAATGCTGCCTTTGCTAAGGTGGACAAGAAGGCGAGTGAATAATGGGTCAGCGTAATGACTTTATCAAGGTAGCCCGAGCAGAAGAGGGCGTAATCGAAGGACCAAAAGACAATGAGACAAAGTACGGCGCATTCACAAAAGCCAACTTCCTCCCATGGTGCGGGTCATTCGTCATGTGGTGTGCAAACGAAGTCGGTCTCAAGATTCCGTCAGTTGTTGGCACATATGCTGGTGCTCAGGCTTTCATCAAGAAAGACCAATGGGAAGCAGCCGAAGAAGCGACTCCTCTTCCTGGCGATATCGTATTTTTCGATTTTCCTGGGGATGGGATTGACCGTATCTCACATGTTGGAATCGTGGTTCGAGACAACGGAGACGGAACTGTCCTAACCATTGAAGGCAATACAGCCCCAGATAAGAAGGGCGACCAGCGCAATGGTGGTCAAGTATGCCTCAAGAAGCGTGCCTACAAGAAGAAGAATGGCGCGGCTCTAAAGAAGTCCCTACCCGTCTATGTGGTAGGATTCGGTAAGCCTGTATTTAAGTCATAAGTACAGATTCACGAAGGAGAAACAATGTTCGATACAGCAAAGATTAAGGCGATTGGCTTGTCGTATTTCCGTGCTGCTGCAGCATCTGCAGTTGCCCTTTATACAGCAGGTCAGCATGACCCAAAGACACTTGCTACAGCATTCCTTGCTGGTCTAGTTGGACCAGTACTCAAGGCGCTTGATTCAAATGCGCCAGAGTTCGGACGTGGCTCTAAGTAAGGCGTAAGCCTTCCAGAAACCCCCTGTTTTAGTAGAAATACTAAGATGGGGGGTTTTTTCTGTTTTATCCCCCTGTTGAGTAGAATCCGCTAGCGTTGAACTTCACTCCAGGGGCATTGTAGACACGGCGCATTTTATCCCCACAGGTCTCACAGAAGTACTCACCTTCTGGCTCTGCCATTGGTCGCGTTACCATGACCAGTTCGCCATCTCCAGGACACTCGTATTCATATGTAGCCATTCAAACCCCCTAAATCAGATTGATAGTGTAGCATATTTGGGCGGGCAACCGTGGGGCGGAAACTTCAAATGATGGATGACGGCAACAGCCTAATCTGGCATCGCTCCCCTGAACCACCAATCTTTTTTTGGGGGGTAGGGGGGCGTTTCTTAAAATCCAGATTCAGGCAGGGATTTAAGAAACCCGTATGGTAGGGTAGGGCTATGACAAAGATAATCGATTCAAACGACTACTACAACATCCTTGATGTCATGCATCGCTGTTGTGAAGAAACCCAATTTAAATATATCTGCAAGTCTTGTGGGGAATTTATGGGTTGCTACTTCTGCGAGTTTGACTACACCGAGCCATGTGAATGTGTTACAATATGACCATGAGCGAATTACCAAAGCATATTTCCTATTCTTCTTTCAGTACATGGCAAGAGTGTGGCTGGAAGTATTATCTAACCAAGGTTGAGGGCGCATCAGAACCTCATGCCGTCTGGTTCACTGGCGGTACTGCCGTCCATAAAGCAACCGAAGTCTATGACCTTGAAGGTGGAACCTCTGAGGATATCTGGAACAAGGTATGGTTTGACCAAGTAGCCGAAGATGAGGCACTACATGGTGATATGCAGCATTGGCAGTACGCCAAGAAGGAAGACATGTCATGGTGGTATGGTGAGGGCATCTGGATGCTAGACAAGTGGATTGAGTTCCGCAAGAACTGGTCTGTCTATGAAGACTTTGTTGAAAAGCAATACGAAATTGAAATTGACGATACCGTGGTCAAGATGGCAATTGACCGTGTGATGGTGGACTTCGAGGGGAATCGGGTGCTCCTCGATATCAAAACAGGCGCGTCATCCCAGAGGCATCCTTTGCAACTTGCAGTCTATGCGTGGGCTCTGCAAAAGCATGGGGTTTCCGTTTCCAGAGCGGGTTTCTGGGATGCGCGTACTGGTCATGTGACTCTATGGAGTCTCGACAATTTGCATCCTGAACGCGTAGAGGATATTCTTAATACTTTTGACAAGGCACGAAAGGAAACTATCTTTCTGCCTAACCTGTCCAACTGTGGTCGATGTGGTGTAGTATCTGCATGTAAGTACGTTAATGGACACGTTTCTAAGTAGCATAGTTCCGCTTATCAGGGACATCGATGATATGGTCGATAAAGCGGAAGAACTAGGGTTCAAACATGAACAAGAAAAGGAGAAAAACCAATGACTGGTAATTTCCAAGTCAGTAGCAAGTTGCCTGATGGAAGAATCTTCGTAGTCTCATCTGAGACATACGCTGCCTTCTGTGAAGCACTTGAATCAGTGGTCGGTGTGACAGAATCACAAGACCTTCTAACAGAGATGGGCAAGTCACTTAGTGGTGCACCTGCTAATCTTGGACAAGCAGTTGATAACCTACGCGCTGGGTTTCCTAACGCACAGGTAGACCATACTGCACATCCAACACAAACTCCAGCATCGACTGTTGGACCAACTGGTAAATCCTGTAAGCATGGTGTAATGTCACAGCGTACAGGCTCTGGTGCTAAGGGACCTTGGAAGGCATACATGTGCCCATCTCCAAAGGGAACTCCTGACCAGTGCGAACCAGTATGGCTTCGCCGTGGCGATGCAGAATGGAATAGTTTCTAAAGAATGAGAACACTTGCCCGCGCCGTAGGCTCGAAGGACATTGGTGGCGAACCGCTACCTACAGTCTTTCGTACCTTTGATATCAATAAAATCGTATTTCGACGTGCCGAAATTTCGATGATTGCTGGTACACCTGGTGCTGGCAAGTCTTCCGTTGCTTTAGCCCTTGCACTTCGTGCCAAGGTTCCAACACTATACGTGAGTGCTGATACTAATGCTCACACTATGGCTATGCGCCTACTGTCTATGATTACTGGCAAGCCTCAGACTGATGCAGAACACATGCTTGAGTCTGATGTTGCTGGTAGTCGTAAGACCATCAACGAGAACTCGGGGCATATCTTTTGGTCATTTGAGTCAAGCCCAACGCTTGATGACCTTGACCAAGAGGTATCTGCTTTCGAGGAGTTGTGGGGCTGTTCGCCTACTCTCATTGTTATCGATAACCTTATGGATATTGCTAACGATGGCGGAGAAGAGTTTGCGAACATGCGCTCAACTCTAAAAGAACTCAAGTACCTCGCAAGAGATACTAACGCTGCTGTTGTAGTACTTCATCATACGAAGGAGTCCTACACAGGTACACCGTGCCAACCACGCTCTGCTCTGCAGGGTATGGTTGCACAGTTACCTGCTTTAATCTGTACCGTGGGTACTGATGCTCCTGGATTTATTGCCATAGCACCAGTGAAGAATCGGTATGGAAAGGCAGACCCATCAGGCAATACTGCCTATTGGTTGAACTTTAACCCTGAATATATGGATGTCTCTGACATCGCTGAGAGGTTAAAATGAGCATCTTTGACCCAATCATTCCTGACCCTAATTGGGGGCTTCCTACAGTTGATGTAGACCCTGATGAGTGGGAAGATGATGACTAAACATATAACCGAATTAAAACCAGATTATACAAGGGCGATGGACATACGTGGTGAACCCACCACTGTGTGCATCTGTGGGAGTTTCATATGGAACCTGAAAGTATCATTCGATGAGTATGGTACTATCAGTATGTATTTTCTAGATATGGAGTGTGCTGACTGTGGAACACAGGCAACCGCGCCAATTGAGGAGTAATAATGAAACTGACAACATACGCTTGGATAATGGCTGCTGTAGTCTTTGTGGGCACTTTGCCTCACGCTGTGGGTGCGATGTTCCTACAAGGACAAATGCGGGCAATCGACGCAACAGCAACATGCAAGAATCTAAGTTACGTCTCTCTATCAGAAATGAAGAGACTAGCAAAGCGAATCGCTAAGCACCAAGTGCTGGCGACATACAAGAGTAAGCATGAGTGGAAAGCACTCTTTGCTCTGTGGGATAAAGAATCTCGCTGGGATTACACAGCGGACAACCCACACTCAACAGCCTATGGAATCCCTCAACTACTAAACATGGATGAGAAGACTCCTATGGCACGTCAGATTGAATTAGGATTGACATATATCCAGACACGTTATGGTACTCCAACGAAGGCACTAGCCTTCCATAACCGTTATGGCTGGTACTAAGTAATGGGTGGTCGCGCTGCCAAGGCTAAGGGTGCAGGAGCCGAACGAGATGTAGTAAAATACCTCAAGGAATGGTTCCCATATGTAGACCGTAGACTTGCTGGCGCGACCCTCGACAAAGGTGATATCTCTGGAATTCCAGGAGTTACCATTGAGATAAAGAACCATGCCAAGATGGATTTGGCTGGCTGGGTAGAAGAGTTGATAGTCGAGATGACTAACGACAAGGCGTGGACAGGCGTAGTAGTGCACAAGCGAAAGGGACGGGGTAATCCTGGAGATTGGTATGCTACTATGCCTGTACATGTATGGATTGATTTACTTAGGAAGGTTCTTGAGAAGTGAAGTACGACAAACCCGATATAGCAGTTATTCTTGAATACTATGGCGCTAATGTTCCAACTCGACGTGGTTGGTTTGGAATGAAGTGCCCGTTTCACAATGATAGTCACGCATCTGCATCAGCAACTAGGGACGACAACGCTTTCTGCTGTTTCGCTTGTCAGATGAAGGGCGACGGTTATGCTATAATTATGCAGAAAGAAGGAGTTGAATTTCGTGAAGCAATCAATATCGCAGAGAGAATCTTTAACCAAAGCGGCAAAGTTTTACCACAGCGCTCTGCACGAGGCGGAGGACTATCTCGCAGAGCGGGGTCTCACAATAGAACAGGCAACACGCGCTCGATTGGGCGTCGTGCTAGAGCCACTGACGGGGCATGAGAACTATGTCAACAGACTTGCGATTCCGTACATCACGCGTTCAGGGGTGGTTGACCTTAGATTCCGTTCCATGGATTTATCGGAGCCGAAGTATATGGGGCTTACGGGTGCGACTACCCATCTCTATAACGTTGGTGCGTTCTTTAGAGCCACCTCATATATATCTATCTGTGAGGGTGAAATCGATACGATTACGCTCGATACTGCTTGTGGTATACCTTCGGTGGGTGTCCCAGGAGTCAACAACTGGAAGAAACACTACACGCGCTTACTTGCCGATTTTGATAAAGTTTTTCTTTTCGCTGACGGCGATAGCGCTGGTGCTGATTTCGCTAAACATCTCTCTAAAGAACTAGGCAACTTGGTTGTAGTACAGATGCCTGATGGTGAAGATGTAAACAGCATGTATCTCAAATATGGTGTAGAATATTTCCAACAGAAGATTGGAAGTGTTATCGATGTTGTTTCCTGATAAAGACGGTCTTGTCTCATGTGAGACTAAAGACTGTGACTATAAAACAACTGACCTGTTTGACTTCTTAGACCACGTAGGCGTTGAGTTCACATGGGATGTAAGAGTCACACCAAAGTATTCATTTGATTTATTTAAATTCTTTCAGGTGCTATCTGACATGATAGACCATGGCGATTTGGAAGAAGCATACCAAGTCGTACAAGACACAGCATTTCTTTTTGTCAATGCCTCTAGTGATGAACTAGATGACTTCATTGAGGAGTCAGTGGTGGCAGAAGAAGCAGATGCAGGAATTAAGAACATCGAAAGGATGCTAAGGGACAATGAATAAAGATGAGATGAAACGCGTAAAGTCAGTGCTACATACTGGTTTTAGCGTCACTGACGATATTGAGTGGGAGCCATCCCAACTGGAGTTGGATGTCTGGGAAGTCTCTGATGGTCTCAACAATCTTCTCATCTCTAAGCATCGTGACTACGGTCCGACAAATATTTCATTAGCCCCTGGTGGTGCTATCAATGGTCTGCGTGTTCGTATGCATGACAAGATGGCTCGTATCAATCATCTGCTAGACAGTGGTCGTCACGACACGCCAGCGCATGAAAGTCTCGAGGATTCCTTTAGAGATTTAGCAAACTATGCTATCATTTCCATACTCGTACTAAAAGGAAAGTGGCCAACAGAATGAAAATATTCGGACCATACAAAGGCAGTAAGCAAAACGGTGGGAGACCAATCTATGTCTTCAAGCGTAAGAAAAAAGACGGAACGACTGTTACGACGTCTAGCAATAAGGCTCGTGTTGATTACGAAAAGGCTACAGGGAAGACGCTTCCTAAGACCACTGATGTTGACCACAAAGACAATGGTGGCAGGGCTGGTCATGATGGCCGTCGCAATCTCCAAGCCATGTCCCACAGTAAGAATGTGGCGAAAGAAAACAAGCGACGAGCAGGTACTCCTGTGAAGAAAGCGACTAAGAAGAAGCCATGAAAAATATCGTTTGCATTTCCGATTTGCAGGTTCCATATCACGATGTAGAAGCCACCAAAGCAGTGGCTAAGTTTATCCAATGGTATCAACCTGAGACAGTCGTCTCTTGTGGAGACGAGATGGATATGCAGACAATTAGTAAGTGGTCAAAGGGTACTGAACTAGAGTATGAACGTTCTATTGGTCGTGACCGTGACCTTACACGCCAAGTGCTGTATGACTTAACGATTGAGCATATGGTGCGTAGCAATCATACTGACCGCTTATTTAACACTGTTGCTATGAGAGCGCCAGGACTTCTTGGCTTGCCTGAGTTGCAGTTAGAAAACTTTCTTGGTCTCGATGAACTTGAGATTAAGTATCACACAGACCCATACGAACTAGCGCCTGGCTGGTTGCTTATGCATGGCGATGAAGGAAACGTACAGCCTACGGCTGGCGCTACTGCATTGGGACTTGCTAAGCGTTCAGGTATGTCTGTCGTATGTGGTCATACACACCGCATGGGTTTGACACATCAGACTCAGACCTATCGTGGTGGTAAGCCTAAGACTATCTGGGGCATGGAACTTGGTAATCTCATGGATTACCGTAATGCAAAATACATCAAGGCTGGGCTATTCACATGGCAACAGGGCTTTGGTATCTTGCATGTCGATGGGAAGAATGTTATGCCTCAGTTAGTTCCAATCATTAACAATTCGTTTACTGTTGATGGAAAGACTTTTAAGTGGTAGTTACTGAGACTTATGCTGGCGTTGTGGGTGCTATAGCCTACGAGTATTCTCGCAAGTATCACATGTGTGATGCTGATGATATTCGTCAGGAACTATGGATATGGTTCTTAGAGCATCCTAATAAGGTCAAGGTGTGGGAAGAGTTAGATGGTAAGCAGTCTATCAAACTGATTGCTAGGTCTCTTCGTAATGCTGCTAAAGACTATTGCCAGAAGGAGAAGGCTCGCGCTTCGGGTTACAAGGTTGATGATAACTATTACTATGACCGTGAGGTTGTGGAGTTGTTGCTACCAGCAGTACTGCGTAAGGATAAGACAGCACCAGCGCTAACAGATTTAGGATTTACTAATAGCAAGAAAGTTGCTTCTGAGGGTGGCAACTGGTTCGCTATGATGGCTGACATTGAGAGGGCAATCGCTCGATTAACTCATGAACAGTTGACGATTATCTATCTGCGCTTTGGTGATGGATGTGATAATGTTACATTGGCTAAGGAACTATCAGTGAGTGAAGATGCTGCGCGTATGCGTGTCAATCGTGCAGTGAACAATCTACTTAACTTCCTTGGTGGGCAACGCCCACGTAAAGAGCGGGACTATACAGAGGAGCAAGTCAATGAGCAGGATAATGAAGATAGACGAAGTGATGACGACGTATCAGAACTTACAGACGAAGTTGAAGGACGAGACTTGGAAGAATAGAGTCTCTAATGACGATGTTAAACTGCTAGAAGATGTCGAACTCATGGCTGGTAATCTCATCAGTCAAGTGTATATTTTCATAGACTTGTTCCACCAGTACATAGACCTTGTACAGAGTGCTGCTATCTTCTCTCCCAACTTCGTGGAGCCAGAAGGAAACGACGCCAATGTCAATCCAACACAAACTTTTCCCGACCCCGCTATAGGAAGCAATCGTGCTGACCGCAGGGCGCAGGAGAAACCAAAAAAGAAAACTCCCTTTGATGTTGTTCAAGGGAAAAAATAATGATTAGCACTATGATAGATGTGTTTCTATTTATTCTACTTGGATGTATAACTGTGCTTACAGTTGGAGCAACGCTTATGATGGTAAAGGAATTCATAGATGATATGCGATAAGTGTACCGCAGCAGGTATGGCGAATAAAAATGGCGAGACATATATCGCTATTGGATTGCACGACCAGTGCAAGGGTTGCTACTGCCAGCATAAGACAGGCACTGGTTACTATAAATAGATTTTGCTAGTGATGCATAGGTCATAAGGGCACGCTGATAGAATAGGGGAGCGTTGCCTAACTGCGCTATAGAGCGGCTCACACTAGCAACCCCATTAGACATGAAAAAACCCCCCGACCCGATATGGGCAGGGGGGTTCTTGTTAGGGTTTCCTAACAGTTAGTAGTCACGAACTATGTTCTTAACTCGTAACACATTCTGCGACTCTAACCTCAACAGGATATAGTCCATCATGCCCTCCACGGATAATGGTTCTATACCTGAATCTATCTCTTCAACTGTGATACTAAAAGTCGTCATACATCTCCTCTAAGGTATCGTATGGTGACTCAGCGCAGGTGCAATCATCATCTGATTCACCGCACTCATCACAGCCTTGATTCTTGCCTATGGCAATATCATCTTCTAAGCGTGGTTCTGTCATGCTACCTCGACCCACTCTTGAGTGACTCGTAGGAGATTATCATAATCACCACTCATGGCTTCTTGTTGATACTGTTTAATCTCCTCGGCAGATGCGACATCACGCAACGCACGATTAACCTGCGCTATGATGTTGAACGCGTTGCCGTCATTACCTGTTAGTTGTACTTCTACATTATATTTTGGCATGTTATTTTCTTTCTGTTCGGGTGTTAGGAATTCCTAACGGATTGCTAGGAATATGATTATACTAACTCCACCTACGGTTGCAAGTGAAGTCCACAGCATGAGCGTTAATTGTTCTGATACACTTCCAACGAAGTGGTCGTAATCATCATCGCTCATAAGTTACCTCCGCCATAGGAGTAAGTTAACTCCCATGACTTCGGAACTATACCTAGTGCTTTCTGCATATCGCGCCTCTCGTGTCTATCCATACCGCCCCAGATACCTGTAAGTCCATGGTACTTGAGAGCATAGTTTCTACACTCTACAAGCAGGGGACATGTCTTACAGATAGCGCGGGCAGTGTTAGCCTCATATGTACGAGACCAACTTGAGCGACCAGCCTTCTCAATAGGGAACCACCACTCTGGGTCGTACTGTTCATTAGAGCAGTCTCCATAAGTAGAGAAGTCTGGATTGTCGTTGCTGTGTCTCATACGCCTAGACCTCCAGTGGGTGTGTTAGGAAATCCTAACGCATCACCGAACTTAGCCCAAGCACACGAATTGCAGTAGAAGTCTGATGTATCATGCTTGAGTACAAGGATTGCACCCAAGCACTTACAACAGTGTGCTTCTTTATATTTGTCCATTATCTTCTTTCTCTAACGGGAGTTGCCCCGCTAGTTCCTGATACTCCGTGGCTCGTAGCATCAGTCGTGCGTGATTGCTTGTATCTCCCCGCAGTAATGCCATCTGGGCATCATGCAGGAATAGTTCTGCCCTCTTGCCGTAGTAAAACGGCGTAGGTGGTACGGGCTTATGCTTCTTACTCATCATCCCCCGATTCTATCACTGCCATGACGGCATTGACAACTTCGTCGAGTGAACATTCTCGCATGAACACTGGTTGTTGTTCAGCAGAATATGTGAGTCCAGCATTAACGATTGCTCGTGCTATATCGTCACGCATTAGTAGTCCCACCCACCTTGCTTAGACCACCACTTAGCATCAGCGTTGCTACCCTTGTAGCATAAGTCCTCTGACATGTAAGCGTTGCACTGATAGCATGAACCGCATTGTGGGCAATAGTCATCACTAAGTTCTGACTCCCACAGTTCATCTTCTGATACCGCTAGTTCGCAGACCTTGCACTCGTAGAAGTTAATCTCCTCGACTGCATCATTCTTGGTTAGAAAACCTAGCGGTTGCTTGGAGTACCAGTTAGTACTCTCCTTGTAAACATATGGCTTGGGTAGATAGCATGAGTCATTAGACCACCACACGCCAGAGTCATCTTCCCAGCCCTTCTCCTTGTGGAATAGGTAGCACTGATACTTAGCATCTGGATGAACAGTAAGTACAACTACCTTAGAGCCAGTAGTAAAGTCCTCGATAAGATTCTGCACTTGAGGATTATCTAATGAGGCTACACCACCGATAGCAGGGAGCAAGTCCTCTGCGAAGATACGCGTATCGCTACGGGTATCACCTTGTGGCTCAACGATAGGCAGGATGCCATTGTGTGCTAGGTAAGTGAGTTCATCTTTACCTACCTTGAACGGGTGGCAGTTATCTACAGTAGTCGTGCCATGGGTAGCGAATCTAGCGTGCCATGTAGCATAACCTTCTGGATACTTGCCACGCATTTCGAGGAAGCGGTTGATAGATGTATCGGCGTTCATTGTACGCTCGACATGGATACGCTTCTCGCTAGGGATAACGATAGCAAACCCGAATCCGTGTGGGTTATTGAGAGCAGAGTTCTCTAACTTCTCGCGTGACGGAATTACATTGGGTGGTACTACGCATAACATACACATTTTACATACTCGTTTCTGTTAGGAAATCCTAACGGGTTAGTTGTCAATCTCGTTGGGGTTGTCATCACTGGCGAACGATTCGCTCATGATTGTTACTAGGTTTGGATACAGTTCTGCATTAGCAGCAACATATCCTGTGAACTTGAGCCACGATAGCGCATGGTTCTTGCTCGTTACCTTGATGTCTCGGGTGTACTCGACTGATGCGTGTACGAACTCGATAGCAGATAGCACTCGCTCCTTGCGAAGTGAACCCTTGAACACGCGCACCTCGATAGTGTCATCATTCTCGGTGTTGATAGCCGAGTATCTGCCACTCTCTTGGTATCCCTGTTTGATTTTCCTAACAAGGTTGCCCTTATCTTGGAAGGTGGCGTAGTTGTTGTTGCTACGCCCAGCGATACGCTCGACCTGTCGTTGATTATCGTAGATAAGTTTCATGAATCGTAACTCATGAGCCTGTCGCTGGAGAATCAACTGTGAACGCTTGCTACTAGGTACTCCGTAAGCCCATGGGTCGCCGTTGCTACCGAAGGCAGTGCGGGACACATGAACATGAAGCCCACATGTGCGGGTATTCCATGACCGATAGCCCTCACTCTTGAGTCTATCTAACACGCCCCAGTTGAAGTCAGTGTGATAGTTCTCAAGCGTATGCGGATGAGTTACAATCTCGAAGCCGTCTGATAGTGAGCCGTCCTCTTTCATGTAGGCATGACCGCCTAGTGCATTTTGCACAGTTTGAGCGCCATTGAACCGACCATTACCACGAGCCTCGACTTCTAACTCGAAGCCGAAGTGATACTTGCCAGAGCCGAAGAAGAAGGGGCTAGGTCGGTAGGAGTAATTATGGATGAGCGACTCGTCACTGTCATCGTCATCCTCCTCACAATAATGGTCGTCACCGTCCCAGCGTTGGTCTCCACAGTCATTACATGTGTAGACATTAGACTCGATACATGGCTCGCAATATCGGGTGGAGTTCCACCACCCTGAATTGTCGTAGTGGGTGTAGGACTCACAAGCCTCACACTCGAAATAGTCCGAGTCATCGTTCTCGTTCCAGAATTGTCTAGCACATGGCTCACAGTAGTATTCTCCTTCGATAACGATATTCATGTTCAGTAGTGCTGATGGTATGGAGTATGTGCTTCTCCAATAGCGTTGATTAGCGTTGGCGTAGATGACCGAACACTTATCGCAACCAGCACGGCTACAAGTCTTGTGTACTTGAATTGCTGTACCGTCTGATAGGTGCGCTTCTCGTAATGTCCACTCTGGTGTGGGTTGATACTCTGGAAGTTCACAGACTCCACAAGTATCGAGTGGCTCACTCAACACTGGATAGGTTTCGCTGTTAGGGTATCCTAACGATTCATCTATGCTGGTGTATGTATCGTGACACTTGAGACACATCTCTCGGCGTTCTGATGATATGAATATGTGATTAGGACGGCTACAAGACGGGCAGAGATGCACGCCTAGATAGCCGAAGCCAACTGTATTGGATAGGTCTGGCATGGCTAGTTCTTAGCCTTGATTGAGTAGTAAGCCTGTCGCCACTCGTCACGAGAAGCGGTTAGGCGGGCATTAGCGATAGCGGTAGTGATGACTAGCGTTGAAGATACTACGAGCGCAATCATTACAGCGAGCATATCTAGTGTTGTGATGTACATATCTGACCTTTCGGATGTTGTTAGGAAATCCTAACAGTGCAGGGATGGAGTTATCCCCACGGCACTATTGTCCCATGTTCAGACCGCTAAGGCAAATTACCAGAGCAACTAACGCCTAGGGCTGGATACTCCAACACAAACCATTTTCGGAATTGCAGAACCAG
>Ga0209191_1000273_pt1 | contig 41193 bp, 46 predicted proteins | sample S_130626_EF_Meta_FD_187320 | JGI IMG/M metagenome (GOLD analysis project Ga0209191, IMG submission 187320) | Freshwater microbial communities from Lake Simoncouche, Canada to study carbon cycling - S_130626_EF_MetaG (SPAdes) (version 2) | ecosystem: Environmental > Aquatic > Freshwater > Lake ...
AAAGGTTTGGAAGTGAAAATGCCCCTCTAAGCCACGAATCCGTTCAAGGATTTCGTTTTCAACTTTTGGTGGATAACCACTTGCTTGTAAGATCGCCAAAATAAAAGAGGTTAATTCATGTCCCATAGGTAAGCCAGCAAACGTGATACGCGCTACTTCATCGATCTTGCTCACCGTAAAGCTTGGAACTTTCTGACTATTACCGTCTAACTGGACAGTTATTTTGTCAGATTGTTCTGCGACTTCATTTAACAGTTCGAGCATTTGTGAAGAATTGGTAGTGTTATCTAGCGTTGCAGTTAAAACGATTGGCTGAACAATTTTTTCAAAATATGATTTCAGTTGTAATTTGATATTTGCATCTAACATAGTTATTTCCTTTTAATTCAATGAGGGAGAGTCTATTGGGCAAGAGAATGATTCTTCTCCAATAGACTCTCCGAAGAGAGTCTGGTTGGTTATTTCAATGATGCAATTAAATCTTGCCTACGAGATCTAAAGAAGGAGTTAATGTTGCGGCACCTTCTTGCCATTTAGCTGGACATACTTCACCTGGATGAGCAGCAGTGTATTGAGCAGCTTTAAGTTTGCGAAGTGTTTCTGAAACATCTCTTGCAATTTCATTGGAGTGAATCTCAGCAGTCTTAATAACTCCTTCAGGATTGATAATGAACGTGCCACGCAATGCTAAGCCGGCTTCTTCAATATGAACACCAAAACCACGGGTTAAAGTATGCGTAGGATCGCCGACTAAAGGAAACCTTGCTTTACCTACTGCTGGAGAAGTTTCATGCCAAACTTTATGAGAGAAGTGCGTATCTGTAGTTACGATATAAACCTCAGCACCCATTTTTTGGAACTCGGCATAGTTATCTGCCGCATCTTCAATTTCTGTTGGGCAGTTAAAAGTGAATGCTGCAGGCATAAAAATCAGAACAGACCATTTGCTCTTTAGGCTTTCGTCAGAAACGGTAATAAATTTTCCGTTGTGAAATGCTTCAGTTTTAAATGCAGGTACTACTGTGTTGATAATTGACATGGCGTTTCCTTTTAAGATAAATGATTGACAACAGAATGCATTGTGAAGGGTTTGGTTTAATCAGTCTAATAAATTATAATGATGATAATGATCGAATTATTAGATTACAAAAAAGGGGTGAATGATGGCTTCTCTACCAACCATTAAGCAATTACGTTATTTGATAGCAATCAGTGAAACTCTTAACTTTACAAGGGCGGCCGAGGTATGCTTTGTTGGTCAATCCACCTTAAGTGCTGGCCTTAAAGAGCTAGAGAATTCTCTTGGCGTTCAGCTAGTTGAGCGTGACAAGCACTCCGTTTCATTAACCCCCATTGGACAGGGGGTAGTGGAGAGGGCGCAACGATTGATCGTACAAGCAGATGATTTAGTGGATTTTGTTGAAGGATCAGCTGGTACCATGATGGGCATCATTAAGTTGGGCGTGATACCGACGATTGCACCATTTTTATTACCATTATTTTTGCCAAAAATGAAAGAACAATTTCCAGACTTAAAAATTATTTTGCGAGAAGATTTGACTGCAAATCTAATTGATAAATTAAACCATCATGAACTAGACTTTGCATTAATTGCACTGCCCTATGACACCAAGGGATTTTTAATGAAAGAGTTATTCAATGATGAGTTCTGGTTAATTGGTAATCAAGACGACCCTAGTCTGAAGAATAAAGAAATACAACTCACTAATCGTCTGACTGATCGGATATTGTTGTTAGAGGAGGGTAATTGTTTACGTGAGCATACGTTAGCCGCTTGTAAGAAAACGGATACCACTAGCCAAAGTGGTATTGAAGCAACGAGCTTATTAACATTAGTACAGATGGTTGAATATGGCTTAGGAATGGCGCTCTTACCGGAAATGGCCGTCAAATCAGGGCTATTAAAAAATACGCACTTAATTGCTAGACCGTTAACCGCGCCAGCACCTAATCGCAAGATTGCCTTAATCGCAAGATCTTCGACTGCACGGATCGAAGAATTTAATGCTTTAGTGCAAGTCATTAAAAGATAAGTCAAAAAATGAATAAAAAAATACCAACCCGAAGTTGGTATTTTGATGTGACTACAAATTTAATTACTTCATCCAGTGGATAAATTTCTCACTAGGATTTCTTACTTTAGCAACCTTAGATAACCAATCTTCATCAGCATTTCTATAACCCAAGGCCATGATGACGCAACTACGTAAGCCTTTTTCTTTCAGATTCAAGATTTCGTCTACAGCAGCGGGGTTAAAGCCTTCCATAGGTGTGGCATCTACTTCATCTTCTGCAGCAGCAATTAATCCAGTGCCAAGACCAATATAGGCTTGTTTTGCTGCATGATGGAAGTTAAATTCTGCCTCTCTAGCAGGGAAGTTCTTAACAAGCATTTGACGATAAGCTGCGCCAGCTTCGGTTCTTAAGTTACGAATATTCTCTGTCATATCAAAATTAGCATTGATACGATCTGCAGTGTAGTTATCCCAAGCAGCAAAGACGACTACATGAGAGCAATCAACGATTTGTGGTTGATTATTCGCAGCAACCCTGATTTTTTCACGGATTTCTTTATTCGTAATTACGAATAATTCATAGGGTTGAAGACCACTTGAGCTTGCTGCTAATCTAATGGCTTCAACAATACGTTCTACCTTCTCATTTGGTACTACCTTTGTTGCGTCATATTTTTTTGTTGCATAGCGCCATTTCAGTTTGTCAATTAAGCTCATTCGTTATTCCTTTTGGTTGGAGTTATTAAAATTTTAATAAAGGTTATTTTAGATCATGATGATGATTTAACCATTGCATTAAGATTTTACCAAGCCAAACACTTCTGAATCGACGTCAGAATTGAATCATGGATTAAAGAAAAAAATCTTTAAATATCAACAAGTCAGCCGTTAAAATTACGGGACCACCTACCTCGCTAACTTAAAAGTAGCTATTTTGATTTTGTTGCAGCTATATTTTTCGCCCAACGAGAGATCTCTGAACTAAAGTAAGCTGAGTTTTGTTCTAAATTTCCTCCCATTGGTACTAAATCATTGGTGTCCAGTTTTTCAATCACTTCAGGACTTTGAAGGGCTAGATTGATTGCTTGATTAATTTTCTGTTTAATCTCTAAGGGTGTGTTTTTTGGCACAAATACACCTGTCCAAAGATCGTCTCTGAGTTGTGGATAGCCAGCTTCAATCACGGTTGGCACATTCGGTAAGCTAGTTAATCGTTTTTCACTCGAGACAGCGAGAACTTTAACTTTGCCTTGTTTTGCAAATTGCGTCACACCAGTCATCGCTCCACAAGTGATGGGTGTTTCACCACTCACTGTCGCTAGTAATGCAGGACTAGAGCCTTTATAAGGGATGTGAGTTACATTAGCTTTCCAAATAATACGAAATAAGTTTTCACAAGTAATGCTTGGTGGCGTACCAGTTCCTGCAGTGGCAAAAGACAAATTATCTTTTAAAGCAATCTGTTTTAATTCTTCTAGATTATTCGCCGGAATTTTTTCATTAATAAAAATACCCATTGGTAAATTACTTGCAAAAGAAACCACATCAAAATCCTGTGGTTTATAACCAGTAGAGCTTCCAGATAATGCATTGACGATGATAGAAGGAGATACGACCAATATCGTATATCCATCCGGTTGTGAGTTAGCAACATATTGCACACCAATACTTGCACCAGCTCCAGCACGATTTTCTACAATAACGGGTTGTTTAATTAGTTCAGAAAGTTTTTGTCCAATGACTCTTGCAGTTACATCCGTCGATCCACCAGGCGCAAATGGCACAATAAAATGGATGGGTTTATTAGGATAAGAAGTATTTTGTGCGTGAGCAATTGAAGATAAAAAACAAACACTCAATATCGTTAATTTCAGCAGCTGTCTACAGGTATTAACTTTCATCATGGCCTCGCTTTAAGGTTGTCCGTCAATGAGAATAAACGCAATACGTGCTGGATAATCAGATCGATTAGCCCAAGCATGATTTGTGCCCCTTTGAATCAAAATATCGCCTGCACGTAAAACGGTTTCTTCCGTTTCTAAAATCGCAGTTATTTCACCAGCTAGAACAATTGCATAGTCAACCGTTTGCGTAATGTGCATTCCTGGATGATCCCCAGGGTGAAGATCATGCCCAGCATCAGGATAGAGAGAGGCAAAAGTAGCATCTTGTAAGCGCTTCACTTCTAATGGATCTTTTGGCTCAGGAGGGTAGTCAATCACTCTTAAGACAGAACCGGATTGCGGAGGTAAAACTCCTTGATGATTGGTAATGGAGTCTGATGCACTCACCATGACGGGAGACTCTGTTGTCCGCCAAATATTAGTTACTCGATAACCAGGTCTTTCTGAAACTTGTTTGATAGAGGGTGATTCACCATCTTCTAAAAAGTAAGATTTTCCAGAAGAGTTATTTGCTGTTACCACTCTTCTGATGGGTGATAGAACATTGGATAAGGTTTTCATCATTGTCTAGGTATCCCAATTTCATTGACAACTTTGGACCATTTAAGGGATTCTTTTTTCAGATATTGATTAAATTGCAGAACACCTCCTCCAGCTGCATCAAATCCGATGTTGGCAAGGCGCTCTTTAAAACTGGGGTCATCTAGTATTTTTTGTATATCACTGTTCATTTTTTCAACAATCGCTTCATTCGTAGCCTTCGGTAAAAATACACCGACCCAGGTGTAGTCTTCAAAGCCCGGAAATCCAGACTCGGCAACAGTTGGAATATCTGGTAATGAGGGCAATCTCTTGGCACTTGTAACGGCTAACCCAGTCAGTTTTCCTGTTTTTATAAATTGGCTCGCAGCAGGAACAGCAACGCTACTAAATTGAACTTCCCCAGTTAATGCAGCATTGACGGCTGGGCCAGCACCTTTGTAATGAATCGGTTCAACATTAACCTTAGTAAGTACTTTAAATAAATACTCTGCAGATAAGTGAGGAGTAGTACCTTCACCGGGAGAGCCATAATTCAGTTTCCCAGATTTGGCCTCCTCAATACCGTCCTTTAATGTTTTGGCTTGCAAACTCTTGCCGGCAAGAATGATATTGGGACTCGTCGCAATATTAGCCACACCAATAAAGTCTTTGTCTAAGCTATATCCAGGATTGTTAAACAAAGAAGCATTGACGGTGATTGAAGTTGTGTTTAATAAAATGGTATATCCATCACTTACCGTTTTAGCTACAGCGGAAGTCCCCATGTTGCCATTGGCACCAGGACGATTCTCTACAATGACGGGTTGCTTCCAGGCGTCTGATAACTTTTGACCGATCAGTCTTGCGATAATATCCGTTGGACCTCCAGGTGCATAGGGCACTACTAAGCGAACTGCTTTATTGGGGAAGTCACCTACTGAAGACTGTGCCAAACAATTGAATGATACAATTTGAACGAAAAGTGCCGTTAGAACGAAGCGTAATAATTGAATATTTTTTATCATTTTTTTTAAATGCAACAAGGTCTGCATTTGTCTCCTATTTTTAGTATCTGCTTATTTTTTTAATTTGTGTTTATTAATTAGTGTAAATGCTAATAGAGACAACCAAAAAATTCCCTATAATTTTTTAGCCATCTGTTTAAATAATAACAATTTAAGTATAAAATAAGGGATAAAGAAGTAATTCAAAGTGAAAAGAGTTACTCAAATAATAATTTCGGAGACCCTATGTTCATAACATACGAAGAGCTTGTAAATGCTCAAAAAAATGGCGCAAATCTTTTAGATTCATGCACGATTCCATTGATTTTTCTCGAAGATATTTCAGAGCAATTGGCAAAACATAAGAAGGCTGATTGAAAGCGACATAGTCAAATCTAAAAACGAATGAATCTTCAATTACATTAAATTTAAAACGAACTACATAGAACGGGGAAATACGTGCCAGAAAAAATGTCCGGAGCAAAATACTTTGCAAAATTACTTGAAGCATACGGTGTAACACATGTATTTTTTATGGATGCCGTACTTCGAAGAGCACTAGCAGAAATGGAAGATACAAGCATCACGCGTATCTTGGGCCATACTGAAAAAGGTGTTGGGTATATGGCTGATGGCTATGCACGTGTATCGGGAAAGCCTGGAATTTGTATGGCTCAGTCGGTAGGCGCAGCCAATCTTGCCGCATCTCTTCAAGATCCATATTTAGGCCACTCTCCAGTCATTGCCTTTACAGGGCGACATGTTGCGGCGATGCAGTATAGAAATTCTTATCAGGAAGTTGATCATCATCCCTTATTTGAGCCTATAACCAAATTTAACGCGCAAATGGAAGTGGTTGAACAAATGCCGCATGTGATTCGGCAAGCATTTAGAGAATCCACTACAGCGACACCAAGACCAGCCCACATTGATGTGGCAGGATTTACTGGGGATGCCTTAACCCCCATAGAGGTTGAATTTGAAATTGCAGTCGATCAAGTACATACAAAGTTCCCTGCATTTAGACCACAACCTGACCCAATCATGATTCAGGCAGCGGTGCAGGCAATTACTGATAGCAAGAAGCCAATCATTATTGCTGATCGTGGTGCCGTTATCTCTGGTGCCAGAGATGCCCTTCATGCATTTGCAAGAAAAATTCAGGCACCATTGACTGTGACTTTAGATGCCAAGTCATTGGTCTTAGAGCAAGAACCCTTGTTTCGAGGAATGGTTGGTCTTTATGGCAGAAGCTGTACAAATCACATGATTGATGAAGCTGATTTAGTCATTTATTTGGGAAGTAATACCAGTGACCACACCACAGCCAATTGGAAACTGCCTCAGCCACATATTAAAACGATCCAAATTGATATAGATCCAGTTGAAGTCGGTCGAAATTATGCAAAATGTATTGGTATTCAGGCGGATGTTCGATCCAGTTTAGAAAGTTTAGAGAAAGTTTGTAATACCCAAAATCGTGATGAGTGGTTAAGTTATACCAAGCAATTAGCAGATACTTGGTGGCAAGAGCAGGAAGTCGAACTCTCACGAAGTCAAATGCCGATGCGCCCACAAAGGCTTTGCCGTGAACTGACAAAAATACTACCTAAAGATGCTATCTTGGTTGCAGACACTGGCTATTCAGCATTATGGACGGGGAATTTAGTAGAAATGAGACACCCTGATCAACTGTATATGCGTGCTGCAGGCTCTTTAGGATGGTCATTTCCCGCAGCTATTGGAGCTAAAGCAGCAGCACCAAATAGAACGGTCGTCTGTTTTACGGGCGATGGCGGATTTTCATATCACTTACCTGAACTCGAGACGGCAAAGCGTTGGGGCTTAAATGTCATTGTTATTGTGAATAACAATGAATGTTTATCGCAAGGTGTGAAAAACTTAAATATCGCCTATGGCAATCGTCCTGAAGGAAGAAAAAAAGAGTGTTATGTCTATGAGCCAACTGACTTCGCCAAGATTGCCCAAGCTTTTAATTGCTATGGCGAAACTGTTGAAAAGCCAGAAGACTTTCAATCTGCTTTTGAGAGAGCTTTGGCAAGTAATTTACCAGCAGTCATCGATGTTAAAACTGAATTTGCTTATCAAGCACAACTAGCCTGGGTACCAGCATGAGCCAACAACCAACTGTCCGTATTCCCCCCATTCCAATGGAGCAGATGACTCCTGAGCAACTTGCGGTAGCCAATATTCTGATTGCAAGTCCGAGAAAAAGGTTGAGTGGTCCTTTTAATGCATTACTCCGTAAACCAGTATTAGCTGATCGCGTGCGTCAATTAGGAGATAGTATTCGATTTGAAAATTCTTTATCGGATCAATTACGTGAATTTGCTATCAGTATCACTGCTAAATACTGGGCTGCAAAATACGAATGGTATATCCATAGCAATTTAGCGATTGATTATGGCATTGATCCAAAAGTTATTGATGCTATTGGTTTAAATCAGGAAGTTAATCTTACAGATCCAGAACAAATTATTATCTATGAGTTTACTAACGAGCTTTTAAACACGAAGGAAGTAAGTGATCTAACCTATGCAAAAGCCCTGCAACAATTTGGTGAAATTACCGTGATTGATTTAATGGCAACGATTGGCTATTTTGGGTTTGTATCAGTTATTTTGAATACCGTACGCGTACCCTTACCAGAGGGTGTTGAACTGAAGAACTTTAAAAAGTAGTTAGTTGATTCAGAAAGTTGTAATTGATCAAGATGAACTAAAAGTATTAGGGGTATAAATTACCCCTAAGTTTAGTTTGATTTCATATTTGCAGCGGTGATGAGTTCACCGTATTTTTTTCTATCGACCGCTATTGCATCTTCAAATTGTTTGCCTGTAACTTGCCATGGAACAAGACCTGCTTTCAGAATTTTTTCTTGCATCGCCTTATTAGAGAGAATTTCATCGATCGCCTTATAGAGTTTTGTAGTCACTTCTGGAGGCATTCCTGCAGGGCCAACAACTCCCCCTAATGAACTACAATCATAGCCTTTAAGGCCTAATTCATTGAGTGTGGGGTAATTGGGGCGGTTTGGAATTCGGTTTAAGTTAGAGGTCGCTAAAACATTCGCTTTCCCAGCATCTACGAAATTTAAAATAGATGGACCAGAGCCAAAGGTAAAGGTAACTTCGTTGGCTAATAATGCAACTGCAGCAGGCGCCGCACCTTTGTAAGGAACATGGGTCATCTGAGTGCCTGTCATTTGACTCAGCATTGCACCAGCCAAATGAATACCATTACCAACACCAGGAGAACTGTAGGTCACTTTACCTGGGTTTGCTTTAGCCATCGTAATTAAATCATTGAGTGATTTGATGCCTGATTCAGGAGTAACAGATAAATAAAAGGGGAATTTAACGAAGGAAGAAATATAGGTGAAGTCTTTAGCTGGATCATATGGAAGAGTCATTAGCACCATGTTTACATCTAAAGCTCCAGTGGATACCATGGATAAGGTATAGCCATCAGGCTTTGATTGCCGTAAAAAATTCATAGCAATCGTACCGTTTGCTCCAGCTTTATTATCAACAATGACTGAAACCTTGAGTTTTTCCTCAAGTGCTTGCGCAAGCATTCTGCCAGCACCATCTACACCGCCACCAGGAGCAAATGGCACGATCAAGCGGATTGGACTATTAGGCCATTCATCGGCGGCGTATGCGAACGTGCAATTGATGAAAGTGCAGAAAGAAATAATCCATACACTGATATATCGCAAAGATTTCATATGGTGTTGCCCCTAGTATTTTTATAGTAATTACAGCAATCTTCTTTTAGTTGTTACATAAACTCCACTTTTGCAACATCGCCAGGCTGGACTGTAAGTAGTAAACCTTCCTCTCTTCCCTCGCCAGGTGTTAGGTTAATAAAGCGGCGTGGAACAAACGGAGGAACTGAGCAGACATCTAGTGGATCAAGGTCTACGGAATATTTTTCACCAAGGCCCCAAATAATTCGCCATTGACCTTTAATTGCTACAAAAGTTTCATTAGTATCATGGTTATGAAGTTTGGGCCCATTTCCAGGCTTTGCCTCTACATAGGACATTTGAAAACCCTCAGAAATTGGAATGGCTGACATCGGCTCTTTACCACCATCAACGATAAGACCGGTGCCAACTACGAGATAATTTTTTCGCTCGTTGCCGGGTAACAAACTATCTGGATATCGATCTGGAGGATATTTGAGATTGCTATGCCGAGCGACTCGATGGTTCATTTGCTCTGGAGATAATTCTTTAATCTCCATTTCATATTCTTTTAATTCAGACATTTTTTATTTACCTTGATATCATTTATCGAATCAATTTTTAGAGTACAGAAGTACCTATTGATTACTCAATGATAATATTATTGAAGAGAATAATTACATATTAGGGTTTATGCTAGGAATATGAAGCCAATCAAAAAGTTTGATACAAAAGATTTTTTTACTCAGGCTCAAGGTCGAGAAGTTCCAGCTAGTATTTGGATGCCTCATGAGACGATAGAGCCGTTACCTCTCATCTTAGTTGGTCATGGTGGAAGTGGCCATAAAAGATCACAACTTGTTCAAGATGTAGCTACAGCATTGTTAAACGACTTTGAAGTTGCTGTAGTTGCTATTGATGGGCCAGTTCATGGATCAAGAAGAGAAATCTTTAATGATGGGCCAGCGGTTCGTCAGGAATTTCGAGACCTGTGGACTTCTGGTCTAAGTGTTGATCCGATGATTGCTGATTGGATGTCATGCATAGATTACTTATGCCAAAAGCCGGAAATTGATGCTACAAAAATTGGGTGGTACGGTATTTCAATGGGCACAGCATACGGCATCCCACTAGTTGCTAAAGATCAACGAATCAAAGTGGCAGCGCTTGGTATGTGGGGAACTTGTCGGGAACCAGCACATCGTCTAAAAGAAGATGCGGCAAGTATTACAATACCCGTTCTTTTTCAAGTAAAAGAACAAGACGAAATATTTACTCCCAAAGGCCAGCAAGAATTATATGATTGCCTTGCAAGCCAGGAGAAGACATGGAAGTCCTATCCTGGTGGGCATACAGACCCCAAAGATCAACAATTGAAAGATATTGTGCAATTTCTCATGCATCACTTGATGGACCATTGAGACTTTGATGCTAAATAAAACTGCTCTTGTAACAGGCGCTTCATACGGCATTGGTCAAGCAACTGCAATAGCTTTAGCTAAAGATGGATTTGACATAGCGATTACTGATCTAAACATAGAGTCCCTAAAAAGTACGCAATCAGCTATTGAAGCTTTGGGTAAAAATGTCATTTCAATTGCCTTAGATATTAGAGATCAGTCTCAAATTGATGAGGCTTTAATTCAAGTTGAAAAAGCATTTGGGGGATTGTATTTGTTGGTCAATAATGCCGGAGTTCCTTCTCTAAGAAAATCCGCTATTGATATACATCTTCAGGAGTGGGAGGAGCTAATGGCCGTTAATCTCACGGGAACCTTTTTCATGACAACAAGTTTTGGTAAAAGACTCATCATCCAAGGCACGGGTGGATGTGTCGTGAATATCGGTTCAACACATGGTCAGGTGGGCTTTAAAGGTGCAAGCGCGTATGGAATTGCAAAAGCCGGAATTAGCCACCTTTCTAAAATGTTGGCGATTGAATGGGCGCCATACAATATTCGGGTTAACACGATTGCGCCAGGGTCAACTCTTACAGAATCGAGAGCCCCGAGCTTTTCCGAGCCCAGTCGAAAAGAAGAGCTATTGAGTCGTGTACCTTTAAATCGCTTTGCCAAGCCAGAAGAAATTGCCGAAGCTGTAAAATATCTAGCCAGTCCATTAGCTAGTTATACCACTGGGCAAACGATTTTAATTGATGGTGGTTTAACTGCCGCATAAGAAAATTCGAGCTTGAGTCACCTTTAAGATATCCCTAATCAATATAGGTTTTTAATAAAAGTAATAAAATAGTTAAAAATGTAAACTAAGGTTTGATATGAATCAACAACGAAGAAATTTACTGAAACACTCTATGGTATTTGGCCTCATGGCAACTGCTGGACTCATTAGTACGAGTCAAGCCCAAGAATGGAGTAAAGCCGCTTTTGACGGTAAAAGTTTAGATGATGTGTTTAAGGCTTTAAATACTGCAACTCCAGAAAAATCTTCAGCGATTACTCTGACTGCGCCTGATATTGCAGAAAATGGCGCTGTAGTCCCTGTAGGCCTAACAACCTCGTTAAAAGCTGAACAAGTCGCCATTTTGGTGGAAAAAAATCCAAATACCTTAGCTGGCCAATTTTATTTTCCTGCAGGAACTGAGGCATTTGTAACCACCCGTATCAAAATGGCACAAACCTCGAATGTCTATTTTTTGGTAAAAGCTGAGGGGAAGTGGCTCATGACGATGAAAGAAATTAAAGTGACTTTAGGTGGTTGTGGGGGCTAATCGTAGCGCCCCATCATCAACTTTCTAACTAGAGGAATTAACATGCCAGATCCAATGCGTATTCGAGCTTCAGAAAAAGACGGAATTGTCGACGTCAAGATTTTAATGAGACATGATATGGAAACCGGTCAACGTAAAGACGCTGCTGGTAAGACAATCCCTGCTTGGTTTATCAATCAAGTCAGTGCGAAGGTGCAAGGGCGCGATGTTTTTAATGCCAATTTTGGCTCCGCTATTTCAAAAGATCCTTTTTTAAACTTTAAATATAAAGGATCTAAAGGTGATAAATTGACTGTTATCTGGACTGATTCCAAAGGTGAAAAAAGAACTGATGAGATATTGGTTTCCTAGAAAAGATACCTACATGAATGTCATCTCAAAATCGTGCCTATCATTTTATTGCCTTCTCACTATTGCTGTATGGCCCCTTTTTAGCTTTGCGCAAACTACTGCAGATGAAATTGCAAAATATCGCGAGATGATTGCTGACGGAAACCCCTCTGAGTTATATGAGATGGCAGGTGAAGAATTATGGAAAAAACCTGCAGGACCTAAAAATATTAGTCTTGAGCAATGTGATTTGGGTATGGGGCCTGGTGTGGTGGATGGCGCTGCTGCGAGATTGCCAAAGTACTTTAAAGATACCAACCGCGTGCAGGATCTTGAGTCGCGACTGATGACTTGTATGGAAACTTTACAAGGAATATCTGTGCAGAGTGTCATCGATGCAAAATTTGGTGCAGGACCAAAAAAAGAGATGGACGCCATCGTGGCTTTTGTAGTAACTAAATCTAAGGGAAAAAAAGTCAATGTCAGCATAGCTCACCCTAAAGAAAAATCGATGTATGAGATGGGCAAGAAAGCGTTTAATTTCCAGGGTGGCCCTTATGATTTCTCTTGCGCTTCTTGCCACAATGCTCCAGGAAAAAGAATTCGACTCCAAGATTTACCAAACTTAACCACCAAAGAGGGAGCAATTGCTGGTTGGGGTTATTGGCCAGCCTACCGCGTATCTAGTGGACAATTTTGGACGATGCAACAACGTATAAACGATTGCTTACGACAACAGCGTTTCCCATTTCCTATTTATGGTTCTGACTTTACGATTGCTGTCTCGATGTATATGGCAGTTACAGCGAATGGTGGCATTACTCAGACACCAGGTTTAAAGAGATAACGATGAAACACACTATTAAGATGCCTCTTAAAAAAATATGTATCTTCGCCACCATAATTAGTGGATTTTGTTGTTCACTTGTAACAAACGCGCAATCTACAACATTCGATAAGAACTTTACAGTCATGATGAAGGAAAGTTTTCGCACAGAAGGAATTGCGAACATCACTCGTATTGATCAAGATGCCAATCAAAAGCTTTGTTCTGATGAAAAATTCTATATGTCAAAAGTAGGAGCAATTAAAGCTCGCGAAATAGAAAAAAAGAACATGGCCTCGATTGCCCAACCAGCAGATGGCAACTATATTGGTGATTGGAAAAGTGGTGAGGTAATTGCACAAAGTGGTCGCGGGGCAACTTGGACGGATACTGCCGAATCAACGGTTGGCGGAGGCTGTTATAACTGCCATGAAATCAATAAAAAAGAACTCTCCTATGGCAATATTGGACCAAGCTTATGGAACTATGGAAAAAATCGCGGGTATTCTAAAGAATTGATCATGTATACCTGGAATCGTATCAATAACTCAAAAGCCTACAATGCATGCAGTAATATGCCTCGGTTTGGACATTTCAAGCTACTCTCCGAAAAACAGATGCAAGATGTCATGGCTTTGTTATTAGACCCAAATTCCCCTGTTAATCAATAACAGGAACTAACAGATGACTACCCATCGTCGAGAGTTCTTACAAGCTCTTGCTATAGCATCTGTTGGTGGATTGGGTTTGCATTCCCAATTTGCCCAAGCCCAAAGATCAGCAAAATCCTTCTATGATCTTCCCAAGTTTGGTAATGTACATTTCTTACACTTCACCGATTGCCATGCGCAATTATTACCCGTCTATTTTCGGGAACCTAGCGTTAATTTAGGTATTGGTTCTTTAGAAGGAAAAACACCACATCTCGTCGGTGATTATTTTCTAAGGGCCAATGGTATTCAAGCTGGATCGAGGATGGCTCACGCCTTTACTCACCTTAACTTTGCAGAAGCGGCCAAAAACTATGGACGCATGGGTGGTTTTGCTCACCTAGCAACATTAGTCAAGCAGCTCAAGGCATCAAGACCAGAATCCCTTTTATTAGATGGTGGTGATACCTGGCAAGGATCTGCAACCGCTTTGTGGACCAAGGGGCAAGATATGGCAGACGCTGCCTTAGCGCTTGGCGTAGATGTGATGACAGCACATTGGGAAATGACCCTCGGAGAAGAGCGTGTCTTAGAAATTGTGAATAAAGACTTCAAAGGCAAAATTGACTTCATTGCACAAAATATTAAAACGACAGATTTTGGAGATGAAGTTTTTCCGGGCTATACCTTACGTAAAATGAATGGCATCTCAGTTGGCATTATTGGTCAAGCATTCCCTTACACACCCATTGCAAATCCTGGTTATTTAATTCCCAATTGGACCTTTGGTATTCAAGAAGAAAATTTACAAAAAACCATCCAGGAAGTCAAAAGTAAAGGCGCAAAGCTGATTGTCTTGTTATCCCATAATGGGATGGATGTAGATTTAAAACTAGCCTCACGTGTGTCAGGCCTGCACGCTATTTTGGGAGGTCATACGCATGATGGCGTACCAACACCCGTGATGGTTAAAAATCCTGGTGGCCGAACTCTTGTGACGAATGCGGGCTCCAACGGCAAGTATTTAGGCGTATTAGATTTTGAGGTAAAGGGTGGGCAAGTAGTGGATTATCGCTATAAGTTACTACCAGTATTTTCGAATTTAATCTCGCCAGATCCAAGTATGTCTGCATTGATTCAATCGATCAGAAAACCTTTTGAAGAAAAGCTACAAGAGCCCTTAGCAACAACTGACACCTTGTTATATCGCCGTGGAAACTTTAATGGTAGTTTTGATCAATTAATTTTGGATGGATTGATGGCGCAAAAAAATGCTGAGATTGCGTTTTCTCCGGGATTTCGCTGGGGTACAACCCTATTGCCGGGTCAAACGATCACTATGGAACACCTGATGGATCAGACCGCAATTACATATCCTTACACCACCGTCAATATGATGAGTGGTGAAATGATAAAAACGGTCCTAGAAGACGTGGCAGATAATCTATTTAATCCAGATCCTTATTACCAACAAGGTGGTGATATGGTACGTGTTGGTGGTCTACAGTACCGGATAGACCCAACAGCATCCATGGGTAATCGTATTTCAGAGATGCGCCTTCAGGGTAAATTATTGGACCCCCACAAGACCTATCGAGTGGCTGGTTGGGCACCTGTTAGTGCCGTAGCGAAAGAAGTTGGTGGAGAGCCGATTTGGGATGTGATCGCCAGGCATTTGCGCGATATGAAAATAGTTAAGTCGACTCGAATTAATGAACCAAGTATCGTGAGTATTTCTAAAAACCCAGGCTATCAAAAGCCTTAAACAATCGAACAGTCATTGGAACCCCCGCCTCTTATTTGTAAATATGTTTTTAGTAACTCCTGTCTCTAAAGGAGGGGTATTCTAAGTAGTTTATTATGAAGTATCAATAAGAAATCATATTAAGAGGATCAAAATGAACAATCAAGATAATTTTTCACGCAGGAACGCAATTAAACTAGGATTTGGAACTGCTGCTGCAACGATGGTTTCGAGTGGCGCATCAGCGGCAAATCCCACAGACCCAAAAACCATGTTTAAGGTTCCACAGGTATTTATTCCGATTGCGGATCAAAAAGAGCAATTTCCGGTTCGAAGAATTTATTGCATCGGAAGAAATTATGCGGCACATGCCAGAGAAATGGGTTCAGACCCAACGCGCGAACCACCATTTTTTTTCCAAAAGCCAACTGATGCAATTCAGTATGTTGCGCCCAATACGATTGGCGACCATCCATATCCGACACTGACGAATAATTACCACTATGAAGTTGAATTAGTCGCAGCAATTCACATTGGTGGTAAGGATATCAAAATGGAAAATGCCTTGAATCATGTCTGGGGATATGCGCTTGGATTAGATATGACGAGAAGAGATTTACAACGCGCCATGGGAGATCAAAAAAAGCCATGGGAAATTGGTAAATCATTCGATCATTCTGCACCTATTGGGCCATTATTTCCAGTGTCGAAAATAGGACATTTCAAAGAAGGTAATATTCAATTATCCGTCAATGGTGTTGTAAAGCAAAAATCGGATTTAAAACAAATGATTTGGTCTGTAGCCGAACAGATTGTCAAACTTTCAGAAGCTAACGAATTATTCCCTGGTGATATTATTTATTCAGGAACTCCAGAAAATGTCGGGCCAGTTGTTCGAGGTGATGTGATTCGGTGCCAGATTCAAAAATTGCCAGACCTTGTGATTAAGATTGTTTAATTTCGTTTGATCCTTCATGAAGACACTTGAGTTGGATTGATGAAAAATAAAGCAACATTACCATATGCTGGTTTGCAAGTTATTGAATTTACCCATATGGTAATGGGGCCAACGTGTGGCATGGTGCTTGCCGATCTTGGGGCAGATGTGATCAAAATTGAACCAATCGATGGTGACAAGACGAGAAAGTTATTAGGCTCTGGATCTGGTTTTTTCCCGATGTTTAATCGGAATAAAAAAAGTCTTGCCATCGATTTAACTCAAGAAAAGGGGCGACAGTTAGTAGAAAAACTGATTGCCAAAGCTGATGTAGTTTGCGAAAACTTCAAGCCTGGCACCATGAAAAAATTAGGCCTAGATTACGCAACCCTAAAAGAAAAATTTCCCCGTTTAATTTATGTGTCCAACAAGGGTTTTTTACCTGGACCATATGATCATCGTACGGCCCTAGATGAAGTTGTACAAATGATGGGCGGTCTTGCCTATATGACGGGCCCCATAGAGAGACCTCTAAGGGCGGGTACGTCAGTCAATGACATCATGGGTGGCGTTTTCGGTGCGATTGGTGTGTTAGCCGCACTCAAAGAACGTGACTCAACTGGGATTGGACAAGAGATTCAAAGCGCTCTATTCGAAAACAATGTTTTTTTAGTGGGACAACATATGATGCAATACGCGGTGACAGGCCAAGCAGCTAAGCCCATGCCGAATCGTATTTCAGCTTGGGCTATTTATGATGTGTTTGAAGTTCTGTATGGCGAGAAAATTTTCCTAGCAGTTGTTACCGATACTCAATGGCAAATCTTTTGTGAAGCCTTTGGATTTAAGGATCTTTTTCATGATCCCCAACTTAAAACCAATAATATGCGCGTAGCACAGCGCAGTCGTTTAATCCCGAGCATTCAAGAACGGCTGGTCAATACTCCAGCAAAGGAAATCGCTCATCTATTTGAAACGAACGGCTTACCTTTCGCCCCTATTACTAGACCAGATGAGTTGTTTGATGACGAGCATCTCCTACAAACTGGTGGACTTGCGCCAATTACTATCACCGATGGACCTCTAGCTGGAACTGGTTCTGCGATTCCTTTATTACCTTTTTCTATGGATGGTGAGCGATTAGGTGTGCGTCAAAACCCACCAAGAGTAGGACAGCACACTGAGGAAGTTTTACAAACTCTAGGATGTACTGCTCTTGAGATTCAGGAACTGGTTCAGAGTGGTGTTGTGCAGATTGAAAATCAACAATAGGCTGATGAAAGATCGTTTGATTCATGAAAATTGTTATTCCAGATGACTATCAAGACTGCGTTCGACATTTAGAGTGCTTTACTAAGCTGAGTGGACATGAAGTCATTATTTTTAATGACACGGTACATACATTAGAAGACAAAGTTCAACGTTTCCAAGATGCACAAGTAATCATTTTGACTAGAGAACGAACTGTTATTGATCGGCCACTTTTAGAACTTTTACCGAATTTAAAAGTTATTTCTCAAACAGGAAAAGTAGCTCTACATATTGATCTTGATGCATGCCAACAAAAGGGCATCATTGTTATGGAGGGACATGGCAGTGGCAGCGCCACTGCAGAATTAAATGTTCTCCTGATGTTAGCTGCGCTACGAAATTTCGTAGATGAAGTCAATCGTCTACATGAGGGTAAGTGGCAAGGGTCAGTTGGTCGACAACTCTCTGGTAAGCGATTAGGGATTTATGGCTATGGCCGAATTGGCAAACAACTCTGCCAGATTGGTAAAGTATTTGGAGCAAAAGTATGGGTATGGGGGAGGCAGACTAGTATTGAAAAGGCAAAAGTGGATGGTTTTGAGATAGCTCCTTCTCGAGAGGAGTTCTTTTCGCAAAGCGATATCGTCAATTTACAGTTACGACTGAATCCGCAAACCCAGCATATAGTCCAAGCACAAGACCTTGCTTTAATGAAAAAAGATGCTTTATTAGTCAATGCGAGTCGATCTGAGTTAATTGAGCCAGAAGCTTTATACAATGCATTGCAACTTGGCCGTCCTGGATTTGCAGCTGTGGATGTTTATGATCATGAGCCAGTCCTGTATGCAAGTGATCCTTTGATTAAATTACCCAACTGTTTATGTTCCCCACACTTAGGGTTTGTTGAGCTAGATAATTATGAAACTTACTATGGAGTAGCATTTGATAATATCAATGCTTATATCAAAGGTGAAATTAGTAATCGAGTTGTATAGAATTTAAGAACAAAATAGAGGATTTATGGATTTTCAATTAACGAGTGAACAGCAAGCATTTGCAGATGCGGTAGCAAAATTTGCTACGAGAGAGCTTGAGCCTGATGCCTTAGCTAGAGCTCATAATCCACTTTACCCGTGGGACATTGCTCAAAAATTAAGTGAGCAAGGATTGTTTGGTATCACCTTTTCTGAAAAAGATGGAGGGCAAGGGGGCACTCTAATGGATGCCGTGATTGCTATCCAAGAAGTGGCACTGCGTTGTCCTAAGTCAGCAGACGTTGTGCAAGCAGGTAATTTTGGCGCGATTAGAACTTTTGTTGAATATGCTAGTGATGCTCTCAAAGAAAAATATTTACCTGATTTACTTGCTGGTAAAAAGATTATTGGTTTGGGTATGAGTGAGCCGGGCGCAGGCTCAGCCGTTACTGAACTGCAGACATCCGCGGCCAAGGTTCATCACGGTTACCTTATTAATGGTTCGAAAGTCTTTTCGACGCATAGTTCAGAGGCAAATATTTTTTTAATTTATGTTCGTTTTGGCCCTGGTCTTGAGGGGATAGGATCTATTTTAGTAGAAAGAGATAATCCGGGGTTGACCATTGGTCAACCCAATAGCTTTATGAGTGGTGAGACTTGGTCACAACTCTATTTTACAGATTGTTTTGTCTCAGAGGAATCGGTTTTATTGGGTTCAGGCGGGTTTAAAAAACAAATCAGTGGATTTAATGTTGAGCGGATTGGCAATTCTTCAAGAGCATTAGCTTTAGGGCGATATGCCTTTAATAAAGCAAAAGAATATGCTCAAGTTCGCCAACAATTTGGAAAAGATATATGTGAGTTTCAGGGGGTGCAATGGAAATTTGCTGAAATGGCCGTCAAGCTCGATGCAGCTCAATTACTCTTATACCGGGCTGCAATCAATGCACAAGATGGTTTGCCTTCAGCTTACGATACTTCAGTAGCGAAATATATGTGCAACACCGTTGGGTTTGAAGTTGCTAATGAATCTTTGCAGGTGATGGGCGCCACTGGCTATAGCCAAGAAACATTAGTGGAGTACTGTTTAAGAAGAACTCGTGGTTGGATGATTGCAGGAGGTTCTTTAGAGATTTTAAAAAATAGGATTGCTGAGGAAGTATTTGAGCGTCGTTTTAACCAAAGATCACCCAATTAAAAATAAATAAAGGAGAGTTTTATATGCTACATTCGGCTCATAAAATGTTGCTTGCTATTTTGTGTTTTTACACAACATTCACTTATGCACAACAAGATCTTCTTTACCCGCAAAAACCAATCAAGATCATCATTTCATTTACCGCTGGTGGAACAACAGATATCTTGGCGCGTGAAGTTGGAAATCAACTATCCATTCGCCTTAAAGTTCCAGTCATCGTTGAAAACCATGCAGGTGCCGCTGGCAATTTAGGTACAGAAATAGTTAGTAGGGCTGCTCCAGATGGCCATACATTGCTCGCTAGTTCAATTGGCCCCATCTCTATAAATCCTTCTTTATTTAGTCAATTAGCGGTTAATCCGCAGAAAACTTTGCAGCCAGTTGCAATGATTGGGGATGTGCCGAATGTGTTAGTTGTGCCATCCAATATTGGCGTAAAAAACTGGAAAGATTTTATTGCCTACACTAAAGCTAATAGTGCAAATATTAATTATGGATCAACAGGTATTGGCACTACTGCACATTTAATTAGTTTTTTGTTTTCACAAAAAATCAATATCAATGCATTACATATTCCCTATAAAGGAGCAGAAGCAACCAGAGACTTAGTTGCCGGCCGTTTGCAGTTTATGTTCGCAACTGCGCCATCAGTAGTGCCATTAATTAAGGGGGGTCAATTAACTGCTATTGCAGTATCTTCTAGAAAAAGAATGAGTGCTTTACCTGAATTACCCACTTTAAATGAGATCGGGATTGATATTGCAACTGGTGCTTGGTTTGGATTATTTGCGCCAATTAAAACTCCTCCGGAGATTACAAAAAAAATCAATGAAACAGTACTTTTGATTTTAGAAGAGCCAACGATTAAACAAAAATTATTAGGCCTTGGATCAGACCCAAGTCCAATGAATGTTCAAGAATTTACTAAATTTATTCATCATGACCATGCTACATGGGCGCCAGTTGTAAAAGCATCTGGAGCAAAGCCTGAATAATGACAACCATCTTAGAGAAATTTGGCCTTTTTATAGAAGAGTGTCAAAAAAAGACTTTTTCTGACGTCACGATACATCATGCGCGACGAGCATTATTAGATTGGCAAGGTTCTTTAATTGCGGGCTCTGATTCGGAGGCTGCAATTAAATTATTTGCAGCATATGCCGAGGAACTGGGGAGTGGAAATTGTAGTGTGGCGGGAACCGCTAAAAAAACCTTTACTCGTGCTGGAGCATTTATGAACGGGACGATTGCGCATATCGCTGAGTTTGATGATATCTATCGAGATGGCGCATATCATCCTGCAGCACCGACGATTTCAGGGGTTTTTGCACTAGCTGAACAACGTAATGACACAATTGAGCACTTACTTCATGCCATTATTGTTGGCTATGAAGTATCTACTCGAATCAGTCAAGTTATACAACCAAGTCATTATCGATTTTTTCACACAACGGGCACCGTTGGAGTCTTTGGAGCTGCAGCAGCTTGCGCATATCTTCTCCGATTAAACAAGAGTCAAGCTTGTGATGCTTTAGCTACAGCGGCAACATTTGCCAGTGGCTTACAGCAAGCATTTCGGTCAGACTCTATGACCAAGCCAATGCATCCTGGTCATGCTGCTGAGGTTGGCGTTAATGCAGCACTTACAGCACAGGCGGGGATGACTGGAACTCCAGATATTCTGGAAGGCTCAGCAGGTTTTGGTGCGGCTTTATCGCAAAATCCTCGATGGGAGGAAATCTTTAAGGATTTAGGAAGTACTTGGAATATTGAGCAAATGACGTTTAAAAATTATGGCTGTTGTGGACATAATTTCCCCAGTATTGATGGGGTTGCATATCTCTTACATAAGTATCAGATCAATTGGCCAGAAATTGCCAAAATTCGTATTGGGGGATATAAAGCAACCAAGGAGGTTTGTTGTTATGTGCATCCACAGACTCCTTTTGAAGCCAAGTTTAGTTTGACCTATACGGTATCTGCGCGCATTTTATATGGGCGTGTCAGAGAAAAAGCATTTCTTGAAGATGCTATTAGAAATCCTGATATTCACAACTTGGAAGATAAAATTGAACTAGCAATTGATACTGAATGTGAGTCATATTTTCCAGTTCATCGCAGCGCTAAAGTTGAGATTGAAATGCAAGATGGTTCAAAGTATCACCATCACCAAAAAACACGTCATGGCGATCCGGATGATCCATTGACTGATCAAGAACTCATGGATAAGTTTTTTGAGCTCTCTGAACCTCGAATTGGTAAGGAGCAAGCTGAGCATTTAGCAAATCGAACCATAATGCCACGCAATTATTTAGTCAGAGACATCTCCGCGTATTGGAGATCTATTAAATCTATGCAGTAGGGTATTGACGTAATTTTCCACGAAGGTTATAAGATGAAAAAAATTCAATATTACAAAATAGTACTTGGCTATTTGGCTTTCCTACTTTTAACTTTAGTAAGTGCTACTCCTTCTTTTGCGCAATATCCAGAACGTCCGATTAAATTTATTGTTCCTTTCGCCCCAGGCGGTGGTACCGATTTGGTGGCAAGAACAATGGGTGCGAGTATTGCTGAAGAATTACGTCAACCCATCATTGTAGAGAATAAGCCTGGCGGAAGCACCGTGGTAGGGACTGATGCATTAGCTAAGAGTCCACCAGATGGCTATACCTTTGTGATCGCTACGTTTGCTCATGCGGTTAACCCTAGCCTGAAGGAAAAGTTGCCCTACTCGCAAGATAAAGACTTTGCACCAGTTACTCTGGTCGGTGTCTCACCGAATGTCTTGGTAGTTGCGGCGAATAGCCCCTATAAAAATTTTAAAGAGTTACTAGCTGCCGCTAAATTAAAACCTGGCACCTTAAGTTATGCTTCCCAGGGCAGTGGAACCTCAGCGCATTTAGCTGGTGAATTATTTAGTATCCAAACTGGCTCAAAATTAATTCATGTTCCTTATAAAGGCGCAGGACCGGCATTGACGGATGTCATGGGTGGGCAGGTGGATATGATGTTTGCCACCGCTTCAGCAGTAGGTAGCCTCATCGAGTCAGGTAAGTTAAGACCACTAGCTGTTACAACCGCCACGCGTTCAACCACCCCTTTATTGTCTAATTTGCCAACGGTTGCAGAGGCTGGAATTCCGGGATACTTTGCGGCGAGTTGGTATGGCGTATTTGCTCCCACAGGGACACCTATAGCTATCATTCAAAAAATCAATAGTTCTATTAAAAAAGCAGTTCAAACAAAAGTATTTAAAGATCGTGTTGAGAGTGAGGGGTTAATGATTAGCGCTGGAACTCCAGAAGAGTTTGCAAAATTTGTTAAAAGTGAAGAGCAGCGCTGGAAAGAAGTAATAAAAAATGCCAATATTAAAGCAGATTAATTTAAACAGGAATGTATATGAATTTTGAACAAGTAGAACTTGAAGTGGTTGATGGTATTGCAACTTTGTCCCTGAACCGTCCTGATAAACGAAATGCGATGAGCGATCAAATGCGCTCAGAATTTATTGAGGCAATGGAGTACGTTGCAATAGAAACATCAATCAAGGCATTGGTTCTAACAGGTAAAGGTAAAGGGTTTTGTGCGGGTGGTGATATTTCCGGTATGGAAAAACGCTTAACTGCACCAGTTGGCGAGTTAGCTATTAATGGTTGGCGTCGTCAATTACGCGTCCATCATGCAGTTGCTTTGTTATTTGAGATACCCAAACCAACGATTGCGGCAGTTAATGGACCAGCTTCGGGCTTGGGCGCAGATACGGCACTCGCATGTGACTTTATAGTGGCTTGTGATGAAGCGAATTTCACTTGGTCTTATATCCACCGAGGCATTATCCCCGATGGCGGCGGGATGTATTTTTTACCAAGGCGTGTTGGTTTAGTAAGAGCTAAAGAATTAATTTTTTCAGGCCGCAAAGTGGAATGTAAAGAAGCTGCTGAATTAGGTATTGTTGACCGAGTCTCTACTTTAGATCGTTTAGTCGCGGATGCACAGGAATGGGCAAAAGAACTTAGTCAAGGTTCGGCTGCTGCGCTGGCTTTGAGTAAAACTATTTTGAATCAAAGCTTTGAAACGAATGCGCATCAAGTCTTTGCTAGCGGTGCACAAGCACAAGGAATTTGCTATACAACGACTGAGCATCGCAGTGCTGTGGAATCATTTTTACAAAAAGCAGCGGAAGCGAAAAAAAATAAATGAAGAAAAACGCTATTGCGAGTTTGATGGTTCCTCAAAGTATTGCTGTGATTGGTGCTTCTACGGATCCACAAAAGACTGCTGGAAAGCCTATTTTTTACTTACAAAAAAACCAATATAGTGGAAAGATTTTTCCGATTAATCCAAAAGTTGAAACGATTGCGGGTCTGAAGTGTTATCCAGATATTGCTTCTTTGCCAGAGACGCCAGATGTGGCGATTATTTTGGTAGGAACAGAGGGTGCCATTGCTGCAGTAGCGGCACTGGCAAAAATGAAAACCCCAGTCGCAATTGTTTTAACGAGTGGCTTTGCTGAAACCGGCCCTGCAGGACTTCTCAAGCAAGAAGAGTTATTACGTGCTGCCGGTAAGATGCGTATTTTAGGCCCTAACACCATGGGCATGGTCAATATAACTGATCAGATTACGCTATCCCCGAGTGGCGCATTAGCCATGGACAATATTAGTAAAGGACACGTTAGTTTAGTTTCTCAAAGTGGCGGGGTCTTAGGAGCATTACTTTCCAGAGCGGCGGCACGAGGTATTGGTTTATCTAAGCTAGTTGCTACGAGTAACGAAGCTGATTTAAATTTAGCCGATTTCATTGATTATTTTGTTGATGATGCTACAACCAAAATAATTCTTTTATATATTGAAAGCATTCGTCAACCAGAGCAGTTTCGAGAAGCGGCTTTGCGTGCCAGAAAAGCAGGTAAACCGATTGTAGTTTTTAAGGTAGGTAAATCAGCCGCTGGGATGCAAGCCGCTATTTCTCATACGGGTGCTATGGCTGGTTCTGACCGTCTTTATGATGCACTTTTTGCACAAGTAGGGATCATTCGCGCACATCAATTTTCTGATTTTTTGGATATCCCAATTGCCTTAGGAACAGGCCGAACTCTACCTGCGAAGCGTGTTGCTATTTTGACATCGACTGGGGGTGCAGGTACTTTGGTAGCTGATAGTCTTGGTGAAAAAGGCTTTGAACTTCCTGTGCCAGATGCAATCACCGCTGAAAAGTTAGCTCTTTTAGATCTGGGTGACCAAGCAGTTTTGGACCGGAATCCGATTGATGTCACTCTAGCCGGATTACAGCCTAATATTCTTAAAGGAGCGATTAAGGCTTTGGTTGAGAGTGATAGTTATGATGCCTTAATATTAATCTTAGGATCTTCAAGCGTTAGTCGTCCAGAGCTTATGGCAGAGGCTGTGAAGGAATCCTTGCAGTCAACGAATAAATTGATTTTGGCATATGTTAGTCCCCATGCTCCGCAGGCAGCAGAGATTATGACTAAGTTAGGAGTGCCAACGTTTACTCAGCCCGAGAGTTGTGCGGTTGCAATGCAAAGTATTTTTCAAGTGAGTCAATATCAAATTCAAGAAAATCAATCACCACAGCCACTACCTGAAATTGATTTAACTACATATGATCATATTCATCGTGCTTTAGATGAGCATGAATCGAAGCAACTCTTTAAACAATTTGGGATTTCGACGGTAAATGAAGTGATTGTCAGATTGGACGAACTTGAGAAGAGTAACTTCAGCCAATTTGGTTCGCAAGTTGTGATTAAGATTCTTTCTAAAGAAATCATCCATAAGACGGAAGTTGGCGGGGTGGCATTGAATGTTCCTATCTCACATATTCCTGAAGCCATTAAAAAGATGCAAGAGAAAGTACTTCAAATCTCGGGTATCAAAATAGAAGAATTTTTAGTTCAGGAACAAGCGAGCGGTGGCTTAGAGTTCATCATTGGCATGTATCGAGACCCTTTGGGGGCTGCTATTCTAGTTGGTATGGGTGGTATTACAGCAGAATTATTTCAAGATACTTCATTAAGATTGTTAACCCCCCAAACTCCATTGACACAACAAGAAGCGCGAGCCATGTTACAAGAATTAAAAATTTGGCCTTTACTCAATGGTTATAGGGGTAGACCAGCATATGATGTGAATGCTTTAACCAAAGCAATTGTGCACTTTTCAGAGCTTATATTGATGATGAAGGATCGCTTACTGGAGTGCGAAATTAATCCCATTTTTGTGTTTGAAGAAAATCAAGGTGCTCAAGCAGCTGATGGTATCGCCATACTTGCATAAGTTAGGATTGAAGTAACAGGCCTGCAATAATCCCTAAAATTGGGGATAATAAGTATATTGTTAATAATTTCCAAGGATAAGCCATGCGAATTGAAGATACCGATCCAGCCAGACACGCTGCTATTGAGTATCCCATGGAAGTCAGTGCTCCAGTGTTTGCGCCGATTAAAGTCGTTGAAGAAAAAGATAAAGCAGTTAATATTGCTAGGCAAAATGCCCAACTCGAATACGATCGCATCATGGAGCAAGCGGCAGTATTGGTAAAACAGGCTAAGGCGTTACAAGCTAGACTTGATGCGACAGAAATGGTTCATGCTGCCAAATTTAGTTTCAATCCGATTCATGGCAAAGTCTATCACTTATATATTGATCAAAAAAATCAAACCAATCTATTGATTCAGAATGGACCAAATGATTGGAGTTGCGGCATTCCCCATAACTGGACCTATTCCTACGCAGTCAAAAAGTTAGGCGATAGCACTTGGGCTATTGTTGATGAAGCTTAACTAACCAACTACTACTCCACCATCCAAAACAATTGTTTGACCTGTAATAGCATTTGCTGCCGGACTAGCCAAATAATAAATAGCTTGAGCAACTTCTTGGGCGGTAGCAAGTCGATGAAGCGGAATTTTATTGAGCATATTGGCCATGTATTCAGGATTATTTCCAGTACCGGCTCGAGATGGAGAGTCTGTCTCAAGACGACCTGGAGCCACAGCGTTGACTCGAATCTGATTTTCTGCCCATTCAATAGCTAACATCTTTGTCATATGCAAAATAGCAGCTTTAGTAATACCATAGGTTGAACGTTCTTTTGCACCAACGATCCCATGAACAGAGGCTACTTGAATAATAGAGCCAGGTCGTTGATTTGCAATCAAGTATTGACCGAATGCTTGAGTCATAAAAAATGTACCAGTCAGATTCGTCGACATGATTGCGTCCCAATCTTCCTTCGAAACATCAACCGCTAATTTACGGATATTTTCACCAGCATTATTTACTAAAACATTTAGACCACCAAATTCGGAAGTTACATTTTGTATCGTTTGCGCAATGCTCTCCTTAGAGCGCAGATTCAATTCGCAACAAAGGGCTTGGACACCAAGGCTTTTTAAAGTTTCTTTAGTTTTATCTAAATTGGTTAATTTTGTAGCAGTAATAGCAACTTGATAACCTTCCTTTGCAAATTGATAGGCAGCTTGTTCTCCCACGCCATAAGATGCACCAGTGATGAGTACTGTGGGCGTCATGAATCAAGTACTCCAAGCATGCGGTTCATTTTTGATACTAAGACATGATCGCCACTCTTGTTTGAGGGTCTCTATTTGGTCGGCTTGAAGTTGGTCTAGAGGCATTCTCGGATTTCCAACATCTCTGCCAAGAGACTGACTAATTGCTTTTAATCCAGAGATGCCATATTGATTGAAGAGGCGATATAGAAATGCGGCATCAACTTGAAGCTCATAGGCGACTTGATAGTTTTCTTTTAAGCAAAGATCATATAAATGACGAATCATTTGAGGAGCAACATTGGATACAGATGAAAGTAAACCAGTAGCGCCAATCGCTCTTGCAGAGATCATGTATTCTGTACCAGAGATTAATTGAAAATTTGGTTGCATACGCTTTGCTTCGGAAATAACTTCGATCATATATTGCCAATCTAAACTGAGGTCGATAATGCCGGCAAATTCTGGAAGATCCTTAATTAGATTGAGGGTTAGTTTCGAGCTGACTTTAACCCCACTCATTTCCTCAGGAGAGTTGTATACAAAGAATGGTAACTGACCCGCCTGTCCAATTTTTGTGAAATGTTCAAGTAACATGGATTCAGGTGGAGTCCAATAATAAGGTACACATGCATATAAAGCACTGGCTCCAGCCGCCATCGCTGATCGCGCAAGATCACATGCAAGGTCAGTACCTGCTTCACTTACATTGGCAATTATAGGCACACGACCATTTGCCGTCTTCACTGCAAATTTGAATATTTCTTTACGCTCTATACCGGTGATACTGACTGACTCACCCGTATGTGAAGGGATAGCTAAGCCATCTGCTTGTTGTTGAATATGAAATTCAATTAAATGCCCCAAAGTGTCGTAGTCAATCTTGCCATCTTTAAATGGGGTTACTAAAGAATGCACTAAACCAAAATTAAATGTTTTCAAAATAAAATTCCTTTTCTTACCAACCGTGAGGTTCGGTATCGACAATACCCAGCTCAATTAAATTTTTCTCAATAAATTTGATGCGTTCTGGTGAGGCTGTTGGCAATGGCGCGCTTGTCGGTCCAACAGGTCTTCCCATAATCACCATGCCACCTTTTAAAGAAGATGGATATTGATCTCTAAATAACAGCCATAATTGTGCAAGTTTGTATTGCAAAGCGCGGGCTTTATCCCACTCATTATGGATGCATGCTTCATATAGCTGAACACAAAGATTAGGACAGATAGCTCCCGCAGATGAATAGGAACCAGCACCACCTAAACTGATGGAGGGCAGTAAATATTCAACCCCAGCAATCATTGAAAAGTCGGGACGAATAGGCTTTGCTGCTTTCAAAATTTCAAAGAATTTTTCACTATTAAAACTAGCTTCTTTCATCCCGATTAAATTAGGGAGCCGCTCAAGAAGTCGAGCTGTTAGTTCACCTGTAAACTCCACACCATCTAGGTAACTTGGGGAGTTATAGACAATGAGTGGTAAATCAACTGAAGTACCAAGATTAACAAAATAGTTATAGATGGATTCTGCAGAGTACTTCCAAAAGTAGGGGGTAATGGCAATGATTGCATCGGCACCAGCTTGTTGCGCATGTTTCGCTAGATCAAAAGAATCTTCAACCGCAAGCGCACTCACATGAATTGAGATAGGTACTCGCTTATTGACCGCTTTGATGGCGACTTCTGCAAGTGCCCTTCTTTGCGGCATAGTGAAGTTGTGAGACTCAGCCTTGTGATGTGGCCAAGAAATTGCAGTTGCACCTGTTCTAACATGAAAATCAATGAGTTTTTCAAAATTTTCAAAATCAGGACTGAAGTCCTCATGAAGTGGTGTAACAGGGCTTTGCATGACCCCTTTAAGAACTAAGCTCATTGGTTTTCCTCTGGTAATAAACTTTTTATCATTAATCTTATTCTTTCTTGATGTTAGCATCGCGAATAATCTCACCCCACTTTAAACCTTCGTTCGCCATAAAGTTTTTAAACTCTTTTGGAGATGAACTTGGAGCAATAATCATTCCTTCTTTTGAAAAAATTTCTTTAATCTCAGGATCTTCCAAAGTTTTCTTGAGAGCCGCATATATCTTATCGGTTACTTCAGCAGACATTTTTGCAGGTCCAACAAGTCCAAACCATTGAGAAACATCAAACCCTTTTAAACCAGCTTCAGATAATGTAGGAATTTCTGGTGCGATTAAAGATCTTTTAGCAGAGCTGACACCATATGCTTTGAGGGTGCCATTTTTAATATAAGGTTGAGCCAAAGCAATATCCACAATCATCAATGAAATTTGATTGGATAAAACATCGGTAAAGGCCTGTGATGTCGATTTATAAGGAATATGTAGAAGTTTTACACCCGCATTTAATTGAAAAAATTCCATCATGAGATGGGAGAAACTACCTATACCTGCTGATCCAAAATTGACCTTGGATGAATTGGCTCTCATGTAAGCAATCATTTCTTGCAGATTGTTTGGAGGAAACTTCTTGTTTGCAATTAAAACTCCTGGAACCATGACAGTTCGAGATATTGGCGTAAAGTCTTTATCAATATCGAAGGGTACTTTTTCATTTAAATGTGGATTAATTACATTTGATGAAATTAATGTGAGTAAAGTATAGCCATCAGGAGCAGCACTAGCTACAGAGGCAGCACCAATATTGCCACTGGCCCCAGGGCGATTAATAATAACGATTTGCTGACCCAAATACTCAGATAGCTTGGGCGCAATGATGCGGGAGGTGGTATCCGTTCCACCTCCAGGCGTGGAAGGAACTACGAGAGTAATTGGACGATCTGGATATCCAGCAGCCCAACAAACATTCAATAAGGTAAAACCAATTAATAAGCAATAAAGCTTGAAGGGTTTAAACACTTTTGTCTCCACATTCTATGGATTGAGATATATTTTTTTAGTGAATTACTTATGATTTACTTTAACAGAGATTAATCTGTGTATATATCTTTCACAGCTCAATGAGAGCAAAGCGTCTTGAGATGGAGCTGACTATAAGTTTGGATGATTTAGTCCACCTTACCAATCTTTAACATCGTTGCTTTGATTCTTTCTGCATCTTTTGAAAGAAATTCAGAAAATGCTGGACCATCGCGATAATCAGTTGTGGCACCTAGTTTTTGCATGCTTTGAATAAACCCATTATCTTGTGTGATCGCTTTATTTAAATCCTGACGAATCGTTTGCACAATTTCTGGAGGGGTTTTTGCTGGTGCAAATAACCCAATCCATAAATAAAATTCTGCATCTTTAAAACCTAACTCCATAGCAGTTGGTACGTCTGGCAGTGATACCAATCTTTTATTACCAGTAACGACTAGTGCTCTTAAAGCCCCTGATTTAATTTGATTGACTACTGCCGCAGGAGAGCTTGCTGTGGTTGAAATATGACCGCCCAGAACTGCAAGTATGGCAGGCCCACCTCCTGCAAAAGGGATATGCCTTAACTTGATATTGGCAGCATTGGCCAACATTTCAATGGGTATGTGTGAGGCGCTATAAGCTCCAGAAGAACCATAGGTGACTTCTCCAGGCTTTGCTTTTGCGTCGGCAATAAAATCCTTATAGGTTTTCCAAGGAGCATCCGCTTTTACCACCAGCACAATGGGATCAGCAACTAAAAGAGCCAATGGCGCAAAGTTACTGATATCAAAAGTAGTTGGCCTACTAAACATTCGATCTGCCTCAGGCACAATAATCATTGATGGGTTGGTTGCCAGGAGCGTATAACCATCGGCAGTGGCATTGGCGACAAATGCAGCACCTATTGCGCCACCCGCACCAGGTTTTGTTAATACCACTGCAGGCTGTTGCCAAACATTGAATAAGGCTTGAGAAATTAATCTTGAAGGTTGATCAGCCGCTCCACCAGGAGGAAAGGGAACAATGAGATTAACTGGTTTATTGGGAAATGCACTTTGCCCAAAACATGAAAAACTCAATAAAAAGGCCATACAAATGATTCTTTTTAAAAAGGTATGTTGATTATTTAGCATCTTTTGTCTCCATCAATTTTTTTCGTTATATGATTAGATTACCATTAAATTTCATTGAAGTACCCGCCATTCATAAAATCAATCTCATGCCAACATACTCTTCTTCACAGTTAAATCATGTCATACAAGTTATTTTTTCAGCCGCAGGGGCTAAAAATCAAGATGCTATCCAAATCGCTGATATTTTGGTAGCTAATCATTTAGCGGGTCACGACTCGCATGGTATTTTACGCATCCCAGAATATTTACAAAGCATTCGTGATGGTGAAATTGATCCGCAGGCACAGCCAGAAATCATCCAAGAAACTCCAACGAGTGCTGTAGTCAAAGGAAACTGGTCTTTTGGTCAGGTGGTTGGTAATTATGCGACTGACATTGCGATTGAAAAGGCTCAAGCAATGGGTGTTTGCGCCGTATCTGTTGTCCAGGCTGCTCATACAGGAAGATTAGCAGTATTTACTGAAAGGGCGGCTGCAAAAGATGTCGTGATGTTTATGACGATCGGAACAGTGGATCGCCCTATGACAGCTCCTTACGGTGGTGCAGCCCCAATTTTTGGGACCAATCCGATTGCCATCACATTACCTAATCAGGATGGTCCACATGTTACCTTAGACTTTGCTACTTCTGCGATTGCTGCGGGAAAAATTAAAGTTGCTAAGGCGAAGCATGAGCCTTTACCACCCGACTGTTTATTGGATAAACAAGGAAACCCAAGTACAAATCCCAATGATTTTTTTGATGGTGGTTTTATGTTGCCTTTTGGCGGACACAAAGGATATGCCTTAGCTGTCATTGCAGAATTAATGAGTGGACCATTGTTGGGATCGGAAAACTTTCCTGGGGTGACGCAACGAAGCGGCATTTTTATTTTTGCTATGAAAGCAGCCTTATTTCAGCCAATGGAGAAGTACAATCAGGCCTTGCAAAAAACAAGGAAAAAGATTAAAGCAATTCCGCCAGCCAAAGGTTTTCAAGAAGTTTTATTGCCAGGAGAGCCCGAATTTCACATGTTTCAGAAAAGAATCAAGGAAGGTATTGAAGTACCTTCAGATACTTGGGCTGCTGTGAAAAAAGCAGCCCTCACTTTTGGCGTGGATATTGACCAATTGCCCATCCATGAGTAGATTCATTGATGAGCATTGATTTTTTGTTATAGTTAAAACATTACAACAATTGATAGAAAGAAGAGACATGACACATCCAATATTGCAATGTGAAGAACAACGCCGTGTGGCAATGAATGAAACTGATTTAAATGCATTTCGACAGTTTTGTGATCCAGCGATGACTTATCGTCATAGCACAGGTGCCGTTGATGATTTAACACAATATATTCATAAACTTGAAAGTAATCAGGTCAAGTATTCGAATGTTGAATTTAAAGATATGACAGTGTTACTTCCAAAAAGTGGCGATCAAAAAGTTGCTTTAGTGATGGGGCATATGTTTGCCGATGTGACAAAACCAACAGAAAAAATTAAAATCAGTAGTCATTTTCAAACTACTTGGACCTTGGTCGGTAATGATTGGAAACTACTCGCCGTTCATAGTGCTTCTATAGGCCATTAATCCAATTAGTGATCCTTTTTAGGAGGTAACTAGATGAGTGATTTCACGGATATTATTTACTCTGAGCATCAGGGTGTTGCGACGATTACCATCAATCGTCCTGATAAATATAATGCTTTTCGTGGGAAGACATGCGATGAACTGATTCAGGCCTTGCATCTTGCAGGCTGGAATCAGGATATTGGCGTCATTGTTCTCACTGGTGCAGGAGAAAAAGCATTTTGTTCTGGAGGCGATCAATCTGCGCAAGAAGGCGGGTATGATGGCCGAGGGATGATTGGGCTTCCTTTGGAGGAGCTTCATAGTCTCATACGTGAAGTACCACAACCGGTCATTGCTAGAGTCAATGGTTACGCCATTGGTGGGGGCAATGTATTAGTCACTTGCTGTGACTTGGCAATTGCTTCTGAAAACGCTATTTTTGGACAAGTAGGACCACGAGTTGGTTCTGTAGATCCAGGGTTTGGCACGGCATATTTAAGTCGAGTGATTGGTGAAAAGCGCGCACGCGAGATTTGGTATCTCTGCCGTAAATATAGCGCACAACAAGCCTTGGAGTGGGGGCTTGTGAATGCGGTTGTTCCATTAGCTGAACTAGACCATGAGGTGGATCAGTGGTGTCAAGAAATTATCGCGCTTAGCCCTACAGCAATTAGTATTGCCAAACGTTCTTTTAATGCTGATTCAGATGCTATTAAGGGTATTGGCTCTCTAGGAATGCAAGCACTAAAGTTGTTTTATGAAACGGAAGAATCAAAAGAAGGTGTAAAAGCTTTTTTAGAAAAACGTAAGCCTAATTTTAGAAAATAAACATACAGATCATGCCTAAATCCATACAAAGATTGATATTTCTCTTACTCATGGCATGTGTATCGCTGACACATGCTCAAAACATAGAGACCAATTACCCCAGTAAGCCGATCCGTATCATTATTCCTCAAAGCTCAGGATCTGCAACCGACACATTGATCCGCCTCATTGCTCCTAAATTAACGGAGCAACTTGGACAAGCACTCATTCTAGAAAATAAATTAGGTGCGGGTGGGATTATTGGGGCTGATTTTGTTGCCAAATCGTCACCTGATGGATATACCCTATTAATCGGAGCAACATCATGGATCACAATTGCGCCACATGTGTATGGCAAATTAAGTTATGACCCACAAAAAGATTTAGCCCCGATTTCTATTTTTGCTGTTGGTCAAAACGTTTTAGCTGTTTCAGCAACATCGCCTTATATAAATGTCAAAGATCTGGTTGCGAATATGAAAGCCAATCCAAATACTTTGAATATGGCCTCAGCGGGTATCGGCTCAACTAGTCATTTAGCTGGAGAAATGTTGACTTCCATGGCAAGTGTTTCCGCAGTTCATGTGCCATATAAAGGCGCTGGACCTTCTGTGATGTCGTTATTGTCGGGTGAATCACAATGGGTTTTTACACCTATGCAAGGACCTATCGCATTGATTCGGTCTGGAAAATTAAGAGCACTTGCTGTGGGTGGTAATGTGCGCTCAGCAATTTTGCCTGATGTTCCTACGGTGAAAGAAGCTGGCATTGCAGGATATGAGATGAAAAATTGGTATGGATTACTTGCACCTGCAGGAACACCGAAAGCGATCATTGATAAATTAAATGCCGCAATCGTTAAAGTGCTGAGTAACCCTGAAATAAAAGAACAGTTTTATGCGCAAGGATCTGAGCCCACTTCAAATTCCCCTCAGGAGTTTAGTCAATTCATTCGGGATGAAACAGAGCGGATGTCAAAAGTGGTAAAAAAAGCTGGTATTAAGATTGAATAAGTAAGGAAGAGACATGCAAGCATTACGTTTTAATCAAACAGGAGATTTAAGCTATTTAGAGCTCGTAGATTTGCCCATCCCATCATTAGAACCTGACGAAGTATTAATTGAGATTAAGGCAGGCAGACTCAACAGAAATGATATATCGAATGTCATGGGCCGCCTACCTTATACAACGATACCTCGAACTCCAGGCCGAGATTATTCTGGAATAATTCAGCAAGGGCCTGCCGAGTTGATTGGTAAGGAAGTTTGGGGCACTGGCAAGGAGAATGGATTTATACAGGATGGTAGTCATGCGGCTTATATGAAAGTCCATCGCAGCGCGATATCCCTAAAGCCCCAATCCTTATCCTTTGAAGAGGCGGCTAATTGTGGAACACCTTATATGACAGCCTGGGGCGCTATTCAATCGTGTCATGTGCGAGAAGGAACGCGTATTGTGGTCATTGGTGCCAATGGTGCCGTTGGTAATGCCGCGGTTGAATTAGCTAAAAAAAATAAAGCCCAAGTATTGGGTTTGGTGCGTAAAGAAGAGCATCTAGCGATGCTTAAAGAACAAGCTGTGCTTGCTGATCTTCTTCCAGATGCCGCAGATGCAAAAGCATTAAAAAGTCTGATTTGGACATATTTTCCAGAAGGCCCCGAGGTGATTTTTGATACAACAGGACACTGGTTGCCAAGCGCCATATCGGCCATTGGTACATTTGGTCAAATTGCAGTCATTGTTGCTCCTGGCAACGGGCAAGTCACTATTTCTGTAAGAGATTTATATCGTAATGGGGCTACGATTGTTGGAGTGAATTCATTATTGTATTCAGCAAGTGGATGTGCAACCATCTTTGATGGACTAGCAAAAGATTTTGATCAACATTTGTTACACCCACCAAAAAATATTCAAACCCATGCATTAAAAGACGCCATTGGAGTGTATCAAGCCGTTCAAGATGGATTAGCTACAGGTATGCATGTATTTATTCCGAAACATTGATACGTATGAAAATTATTGACGCACATGTACATATTTGGCAAAGCGGTCAACCTCGCGGAGCACATCGTCAAGAACCTTATTCAGCAATCGAAATATTAGAGGATATGCAATTTTCTGGAGTAGATGCGGCCATCATACAACCTCCAGCTTGGGATCCCAATGCCAATCAAATTGCCATTGAGGCGGCAAGACAACATCCGCAAAAATTTGGTATTTTAGGCAATTTTGCGCTGGATAGTGAGCATCCAGAGAAGATTTTAAAGACATGGAAGCAACAAACCGGCATGTTGGGGCTTCGGTATATTTTGAACGAACCCAAACATCGAACTTGGATGATGGGCACTGAATTAGATTGGTTATGGTCTGGTGCTCAGGAAAACTCTATTCCAATTGCTATAGCCGCTAGTAGCCATCTTGAAGTGTTTGCATCGATTGCAACGCGTTATCCGCAATTAAAGCTCATCATTGATCATTTAGGAGTACCGTTAGATGCAACCGGAGATGCCGCCTTTTTGCACATGACAGCTTTGCAGCCACTCGCTCAATTTCCAAACATTGCGATCAAGGCTACGGCCATTCCTGCTTATGCGACTGATTCATATCCATACCCAAGTATTGAAACATATATTCAGCAAATTTATAGACTTTTTGGCCCTGAACGTTTTTTTTGGGGCAGTGATATCACCAAATTACAGTGTACCTGGCGCCAATCGATTGATTTATTTTTAAATGAATACCAGTGGATTGATCCCCAAGAGATTGATTTGGTGATGGGAAAAGCATTAATTCAATGGCTAGATTGGGATTTGGGAGATTAGTTAATCCAAGTTACTAATCAAGAAAAGGTGGTGCAGCAGACGGCATTAGCTACTTTTAATATTTGTGTAAATGAGGGTTGTTTGGTTTTGATTAGACCCTGATTTTGCATAAATACGTTGGTAAGCATGGTTGGATAAAACGTTCCAATGCATTGGTATGTTGTAAACCACATAAGTTGGAATTTTCCCAATCTTATTCAAAACACAATCTAGCATGTACTCATCAAATGGATTAAAGAGATAAATAATTAAAGGTTTTTTTAGGGCTAAGAAATTAAAGTCCGCAACATTTCCATGAATAAAATGCCCCTCGTCCGAGAACAGTTTTCTATAATTACTTTTCGCAATTTGTATCAATGGGTAATAAAAATCAATACCCGTGATATTTTGTTGAATCCCTTTTTTCTGATTCAGTATGTTCCATAAAAGGCAAACCTTACCTTTGCCACAACCCAAATCCAAAAAATGATAATTTTTAAAATCATCTTTGATATAGTTCATTAAAAAAGCATGGTTGTTTTTGATTTCACTAGTCCAAGACGCATAGTATGCTTTGCCATGATCTAGAGACATTGTGCTTATAAATTGTTCAATTTCAAGGCGCTGGCTAGAGGTGGTTCGGTGGACAAGATCGAAAAGAATACGTTCTTTGAAGTTGTAAAAAGAATTAACTACAAAATCTTTTGAATTTTTTAAAATAGACATAACTAAGGATAGTAATTTCCCCTAGATGCATTCCTGAGTAAAAAAATACCCATTAAAACTTATAAATTTTGGCCCATCCACCAGGACAGGTCTAAGTACCATTTTTTCATATTCGACATCGCTCTAGCGCGCACGATGGTATCAACCATATTTTCAAACTCTTTTAGGGTTTGCTTAGTAGGTTCATAGAGCTCACAGCCAACACGTATCCGCGAAATATCGTTACCTTGATAAAAATGTTTGATTTGAAGATTAAAGTTGGCAGATCTCGAGGACATGCGTTCAAAATAACAAGTATGCCAATATCCTCCAGCTGAAACGTCAGTTGCCTCAGCGCGCATATCTAATTGCAGGCCTTGTCGACTCACATCGATCAGATTAGAAAGTAATTCCTGACCCGCGCCAAGGCCAATGATTAATTTAAAAGACTCATCAACTGGGGGGGCTATTCGGAAAGACTCGCGACGTTGAATAACATACAGATCAGTCGGCATTTCGCAAAGGATCAAGCCGGTACTATCTATTTTAATATTTTTACCGGTAAATTGATATTTACCGGTGTCTGTGCAAATCACAAAAATTTTGTGAGAATCAATCATATTCGCAAGTTCCGTCAGGGAGGGGTCTTGCGGCTTAAAGAGTAAACCTTGATTGGGATCGATATGAATAGCTAACGCGATGGTAGGATTTAACCAATTTTCTAAACCGTAAATGCCCGCTACCGGATGTTTTTGAAACTCACGCTCTAAAATTCGGAATGCATGGCGAGCTTCTACCGAAAAACTTTGGGATATTTTTTTTTGAGGTTCCGGTGGAAAAATCTGCAGTGACATTATTTATTTGTTTTTTTACAAAGTTGATTAAAAATTATCAAGAAGTCAGGGTTCGTTTCAACAGGTATTTCCTTAGTGTTAAAACCACTATTTAATTGTAATACGGGTTTACTAAGGGCGTCTAGTTCTGAATAGTTAATACTCGAAAGCGTATAATAAGTCATGCCGATACAGTCAAAGACGATATTTGAGCGATTGGATTTAACTTTGGGCGGAGTTGCGGAAGAGTTCCATTTAAAATTTTTCAGTACCCACACCTTTTTCCAATCCGGTGGAAGGTTCGTAATGGACGAATTATAAATAAACATCACATATTCGTTGTTTTCAGCAATTTTTAAACGCTCATTTTGGAACTCCCTTGCCGAACCAGGGGAGGAGAAAATAACAAAAATGGATAAAAAGATCGAAAATAGGGTTTTCATGGTACATTTTATCGAAAGAGATTTGTTGATTGTAACTTTAAATTGCCACCAAGGTTCCTCCATTTCTTAGGGTAAGATATAACAATGGATTCTGACCAAATTGAAAGAAAAGCTCGGTATGAGCATATTGCTCATCACCTAGAACTTGCCAGCAGTTTATATAAAAAGGCTGCTGATTCCCTCAAAGCTGGGGATGATGACAACCAGTATTACTCCTTTGTGAAGGATGCCAATCATTTGATCGATGAGGTATTTCCTGAAAGAGTCAATGCCCCCAAACCGACAGCCATTGCACAACCTAAAGTCGGATTTGATTGGAAGCCCTTCCTGAAGGTCTTAACTCCCATCGTCTTAGTACTGATTGCCTTACTCATACTCGTATTTACTGGAACTACGGGTGATATGACAAAGTCTTGGAATTCAGATGAAATTCAAAAAAACACGGCTTACCCCAAAACTCCTCCTTAATTTAACATCTCAGACTATTTATCCGTAAAATACAATATGCCAATTAGAGACTAATCAAAAAATGAGCGAATATTCCATCAAAGACTTTCGAATTAACGGGGAAAGATACTATCTTGTTGAGAAGGAAGATAAGGTTAGTTTTTATACAACCAATATTGCCGCGGCAAGATATTGGATTCGTTCGGAGACGAACGACCCTACGCTGATTAAACCATTTCAAGAAATCACTCCAACGACTGAGAGCAGTCCTCAGAAGAGTGAAGATCTGAGTGAAACTCCAGAAGAGCTTAAAACTAAAGCTTTGGAAGAGTCACCCCCCACCCAAGAGGCGTCGGCAGAAGAGTCTGAGGCACCCAAAAAACCTGTTCGGATTAGTTAATTCGCCTCAACAACAAGGGCTGATGGTTGTCAAGATACTAGGTAATGACTGTTGATTGAGCAAACCTAAGTCAATCCCACATCTAAATCCTTTAAAACCCTGATTTTTTCTTTCATTACATAGAAATACAAAGTTTTTTCTTCAGAAATTAAGATTTCACTAATTTAAAGTTAGTTGCGGGAAAAACATACTCTCTCCCTGAAAATTCCCAAATCCAGATCGTGTCGTTATATTTTTGATAACAACTTCTATTAGCAACTCCAATCGAGTTATAGGAGTAAGAGAGCAACCAGCCCTTGGCATCTTTGCCATCAGCGGTTTTACAAGTATCGGAGGTGATCACATAGACCAAGCCTGAGGCGGTCATTTGCCCTAAAACCTCAGCTTTAGAAGCAGCCATGGAGAAAAGCAGGAAGAATAAGATAAATAATTTCACAATAATTTTTAAATAATGTTATTAATGTTAATAACGGATTAAAAGCAGAGATTGCTTAGTTACTTATTGAAAAATGATTGAGGAGCTAAATATTTAACTATATTTTTTTCCAATAAAGCCGTATATATAGATGAGGATATATTAAAGTATGAATATATCCAGCGTTGCTCAAGCATTTGCAGACATATTCAACCCAATAGGCCCATTTTGTTATGTATTACTCTATTTACTTAGTCTCATGCGGGATTGCTTTTGTTGCAACACTCATATTTTCTCACCGCACGGAGCACAAAAGCCCGGATGCTAAGGATGATTATTTCTTAGATCTCGTTTTTGCAGCTATCGTCTCATTCTTTTGGTTTTTTGTTCTCATTTACTTCTTCTACACGATATCTTTGAAGGTAACTCCCCCTACCAAAGAAAAATCCTCGAGTGAGATTGCTTAAGCGATTGCTTTGCTAGGGTTCTGCAGAATTTTATTGTGGAAAGCTATCAAATCCAAGATCCTGAACTTGCTTTAATTCCTGTCTAATTTTTCTTTCTTTAGCTGCAACTCTTTTAGTGGTAAGGATGGAAGAACTACTAGAAAGTACAGCAAACCCCACAAAACAGAAGTAAATATTTAAAAGGAAGTCCATGACGTATGAGGATTATTGTTTAAAAGAACATTCTATCTAACTTTGATGAAAAAACAATGACTTTTGTTATTTTTTATAGAATGTTAGCAGTTTTTAGATGGAAAATATGAGAATATGATGATTTTAGGCGAAGGTACTTAACAATTTATCATTTACATTACTAGTTATTAGGACATGATGCAGTCAATTACCAGTTCGACTTCAACACCATTGACTTATCAAAAAGAGTCGGAAAATCAACTGCCTTTAAAAAAAGCCGATGCTCCTGTCAAGCAAGCAACGACTTTACCGGGCGTTGACAAGAGAACACAGGTAACCAAAAACGATCAACCAGTTTCTCCAGCGGTGATTCTGAATATTTCTTCAACCAATGTTCTCGTATCCTCAAAGGGTAATATATATCCCTCTAATGCTTCTTGGAATAAGACAATCTAAATCAAATGAAGCAGAATTGGGGCACGAGAAAAATAGTCCCTGCGCAGCTTCACTGGGTTGAAGTTGTTCATAACAAACAATGTGGCGTTGAAATAGACTAATTGCTCTTTTGGGATGGTGGTTTGTTCTCAACTGACTCGGGCCCAGTGGTTTGGGGTTGATTTATATCGAGAGGTTCTTCTGTAACTGTTGGACTAGTGATGGGTTTTTCTTCAGGCGGTTTAGGATAAATGACCGTAGAAAAAGAATCAGAGTTATGAAAAACAAAGAGAACACCCAGAAATAATAAGCAGACAACGAGAATTTTTAGCTGAAGATGATCATGGGCT
>Ga0209191_1000274_pt1 | contig 41011 bp, 56 predicted proteins | sample S_130626_EF_Meta_FD_187320 | JGI IMG/M metagenome (GOLD analysis project Ga0209191, IMG submission 187320) | Freshwater microbial communities from Lake Simoncouche, Canada to study carbon cycling - S_130626_EF_MetaG (SPAdes) (version 2) | ecosystem: Environmental > Aquatic > Freshwater > Lake ...
GTTTGCATCCAACGGCTAGGAATGGCAACGCAACGGCTAGGGGTAAGTAGTAGCCCGACACAAACTAAAAGATAAAAGACAAAAGCAAAAAGGTGCTTCGCACTCTTTTTTTCAGGAACTCCCTTCGGTCGTTCCTACACAAACTTTTTTCGCGCGCCCTGCGCGGACATGCGAAAGCCCGCCCCCCAATTAAGGGAGACGGGCTACGCGTTCGCGGATTACGCTGCGAGAGGTTGCACCTTTCCGCGAGATGCTGTGAGCGCCTTTGCTAGTAGGTAGGCAACTGCCTCGGCTTCCTTCACATTTTTAATTTCTTGCTTCGCCTTGAGCGCCAGACCTAACGCCTTAATCAAATCGTTAATGTCGGCCACCTTCTCGGCCTTCTCGTTGTGATGCGCTTCGCGCTTCTGCTCACCTTGAGACGGGATAGCGCTCGCGAACTCTGCGAAAGACTTTGCACTTTCCACCTTCGCGGAAAAGTCCTTCTTGTAAGCGCGCTTTGCTTGAATAGTGGCGTTGAGGATAGCCTTGAGAGGTTGCTCATGTCCGCCTTCTAAGTGGCGAACAGAGACGCTATCTGCGAAATACTGTGCGTGAGATGCGCGGATGGTTGGCGCGCTTCCTACCTTCTCGGCTTCCTCAATGGTTGCCTTCATGCCCTTTACGGAAATTTTGCCAGATGTCATCAGGACGGTTGCCTTCTCGTACCATAGAATTTCACCCTTGAGATTAAGAGATGCGGAAAGAGACTCTGCGAGCGCCTTGTTCATGCTGTCTAAATTGCTTGTTACTTTGCCGTTCTTTGTTGTTGCCATTTCTTTGCCCTGCTTCCTAGTGGAGAGACATTCGCTCATTTCCACTAAGACAAATCTACTCTCATTCCCCCTAAAGTCAAATAGGCAAGCCCCCCAATTCCTGCCCGTACGATAATCGTACGAGCCATAAGCACCACCAGCCGAGCCCCAACCGATACCCCAAAGAAGCCCACAGGAGCCCGATAGAAGCCCGAACAGATAGCCCGAAGGAGTACGGGAAGCCCGAACGGGAAGCCCCTCAAATGGCGTTGCAGATAGTCACCCAACACAAACCACGAGCCAATAAGAAATCGAACAAGTGTTCGAATAAGTACGGAAAAAATCGCCTCGCTTCGCTCGGAAAAAGATTAATAGCGCTTCGCGCTCTTTATTAAAAACGGGCAGGGCCAGCCCTGCACCCGCCGCTCGCCGCGGAGGCACGCGTTCAAACGCCACGCGTGGCTACAACTACGAGTCGCTGCGCGACCCCAGTTGTTATAGCGCTGGCGCGCTAGACTATATACTATCGCCCAAAAATATTTTTCCAGTATTACGGGAATGTCCCGTATTGTCCGTATTTATACACATATTTCTAGTGACCTTGGTCACATTCTGCACATCAGTGCGTTCGTTTTTCTATTTTGAACGGGTTAGTATATATGTACGGATAAACGAACGACTACTACAGAGTGAGTTTATCTGGCTGTGAGTGGGTGGCTAAGACAGACCGTAAGGGCTGGCTTGGATGCCAGCCACGAACACACGAGGGGGTAGCGAGGCTCGTAAACGAGCCGAGCGATAAGGGGGATAATCTCCCGTTTTAATAGGGGATTATAAGAAGGAGTTATTATGGCTGCCAAAGGTGGCAAGGAACATCACAATGTGGTGGCCTTACGTGAGGCTAAAGCCAAAGTACTAGAATTTGTCAAGCAAGGACTAGACCTGCCAGATGCTATTGCCAGGGCTGACCGCAAGCCTGATGTGATGAAGGACTGGCGCAAGGATGACCAGTTCATGAAGGCACTTGAGAAGGCCCGCCTTGAAGGCGAGAAAACCCTCTCTATCGTAACTGGGGATGGCAAGTTTAAGATTGGCTTTGAAGAGTTCTCAAAGGAGTTCTTGGACAGCCCAATCTTTCCACATCACCGTTCCTGGATTGATGTCCTTGAGGGACGTGAGCCAAGTTACATTCACCCTTCTATGGTCTATGAGCCAGCCTCGGCTAAGCGTTTGCTTCTCAACGTCCCGCCTGAGCACGCCAAGTCTACAGTCATCACGGTCAACTACTGCGTCTACCGCATAGCCATGGACCCGAACATCAAGATTACCATCGTCTCAAAGACTCAAGAGCGCGCCAAAGAATACTTATACTCAATTAAGCAGCGCCTGTCTCATGAGCGGTGGGCTAAAATGCAGGCCGTCTATGGGTCTACTGGGGGATGGAAAGAGGATGCAGATACCTGGAAAGCAGACCGTATCTACCTCAGCCGTGACTCCACCGAAAAGGACCCGACTGTTCAGGCCCTTGGTGTGGGCGGCCAGATTACTGGTGCCCGTTCTAACCTTATCATTCTTGACGACGTTGTTACTACATCTAACGCTCATGAATGGGAAAAGCAACTTCTGTGGTTGCAGCGAGACGTTGTAACACGTCTAGGTGATTCTGGTAAGTTGCTGATTGTTGGCACACGTATTGCCTCTAATGATTTATACCGAGAGATTCGCAACCCTGACCACTGGACGGGTGGCAAGACACCGTTTACATACATGTCAATGCCAGCAGTATTGGAGTATGATGACAATCCAGAGAAGTGGGTCACCTTGTGGCCTAAGTCCAATGTACCCTGGGAGGGTTCAGAAGACGATATCCTACCAGATGCAGACGGTCTTTATCCTAAGTGGAATGGGCCCGCGCTGTTTCGTAGACGCTCTGAGGTCTCTCCGAGTGCGTGGGCATTGGTTTATCAGCAACAGGACGTCCAAGAGGACTCCATCTTTCCACCTTCATGTGTCCAAGGTTCAGTCAATAGGATGCGTAAGCGCGGAATTCTAAAGCCTGGAACTCCTGGTCACCCCAAGGAGCAAGGTCAGTGGTACACCATCATGGGTTTAGACCCAGCGATGAGTGGCAATACCGCTGCTGTTATTATGACGGTTGACCGTCAGACAAGAAAGCGCTACATCCTTGATGTGGAGAATATGCAAGAACCTACTCCACAAAAGATTCAAAAATTAATTGAGGCCTGGGTTGAGAAATATCGCCCTCAGGAGTTACGTATTGAGACGAACGCACATCAGAAGGCTTATGCCTTAGATGAAGTACTACGTAACTACCTAGCCTCGGCGGGGGTCAGATTCTCTAGTCAGTTCACTGGCAGAAATAAGTGGGACACTGGTTTCGGTGTTGCTGCTATGTCTGGACTGTTTGGGACAATGCGTGGTAACACACATCAGAATGATAACTTGATGGAGATTCCATCTCAGGATGGCTCAGAAGGTATCAAGGCTTTAATTCAGCAATTGATTACTTGGAAGCCTGACACTAAAGGTAAGACTGACTGTGTGATGGCTTTATGGTTCTGTGAACTACGTGCAAGAGAACTTATCGGTACAACCCGTATGAGTCAAAGTCATATTCAAAACAAGTGGGCGACTAAACGCCAAAGAGAAACCCAGTACATAGTCAACTTAAATGACTATGAATTTGGTCAAGACGAAGGATAACAATGGCAGACATCAAGATTATCGCGCGCCGCGTGGAGGCTATGAAGCATCGTGCTGCAGAGCGCGACGGTAACATGGCCAACATCCTGGCTGTGCGCCAAGGAAAAATGGTTGAGGTATTCCCTGACCTGTTTCCTGAGGGCATGGACAAGGCTATGGTTGCCAACTTTGTTGATGTTGCAGCACGTGACCTTGCAGAAGTTCTAGCACCGCTACCTTCTATCAACTGCTCAGCAGTAAACGTAACATCAGACCGCGCACGTCAGTTTGCTGACAAGCGTGCAATGATTGCTAACAATTATGTTTATCAGTCACGTCTACAGACTCAGATGTATCCAGGTGCAGACCAGTACTTCTCCTATGGTTTCTTGCCTATTCACGTTGAGCCAGACTGGGAGAATAATCTTCCACGTATCCGTGTCGAAGACCCACTAGGTGTTTACTATGAAAATGACCGCTTTGGTCGTGTAGTTGCTTATGCTAAGCGCTACTCAAAGACTATTGCAGAACTTGTCAATGAGTTCCCTGAGCACCAAGGTGCAATCATGGGACGTTGGGGTACTGAGCAGAACCTTAATGCACCAGTAGACATTATTCGCTACATGGATAAATTCAACATTGTTCTCTATATGCCTGCTCGTGATAATTTAGTTTTGTCATCTGCTAAGAACCCAATGGGTAAGATGACTGTTCGTATCGCGCTTCGTCCATCACTTGATGGTGAACCACGCGGTCAGTTCGATGATGTTTTGTTCGTACAGTTGGCACGTGCACGATTTGCAAACCTTGCTATGGAAGCAGCCGAAAAGGCAATCCAAGCACCGCTTGTTGTGCCTGATGATGTACTAGATATGCCAATGGGTCCTGATGCGATTATCAGAACCAATCAACCTAATGCCGTTGGGCGTGTTCGTTTGGACATTCCCGCTGCTACTTTCCAGGAGCAATCAGCACTCCAATCTGAATTACGTTTAGGTGCTCGATATCCTGAAGGTAGAACTGGAAACATCGACGCTAGTATTATTACTGGCCAAGGTGTCCAGGCGCTTCTTGGTGCCTTCGACTCTCAGATTAAGGCTGGTCAAACCATCCTTGCTGAGGTGTTTGAAGATGTCTTGAAGTTGTGCTTTGAAATGGATGAAATCCTATTCAATGAAGAGAAAAGTGTCAGAGGTGTAGCGCAAGGCACACCGTACGAGTTAAAGTACATGCCAAGCAAGGACATTAAGGGCGATACTTCGGTAGAAGTCCGATATGGCTTGATGGCTGGATTAGACCCTTCGCGTGCTCTGATTTTCTCACTACAAGCACTAGGTGCAGATTTAGTGTCAAAGGACTTCATTCGTCGTGAACTTCCATGGAGCGTAAATGTTTCACAAGAAGAACAGCGAATTGAAATTGAAAAGATGCGTGACAACTTAACCGCTGCGATTACAGCAAGCGCGCAGGCTATTCCTGCGATGGCTGCACAGGGGCAAGACCCATCTCCACTCATTAAGAATATTGCTGACATCATTGAGCGTCGTCGCAAAGGTGAAAGCATAGAGGCTGCTGCATTGGCCGTGTTCACTCCTCCCGAGCCTGAACAACCAGTACAGCCAGAGATGGCTCCACCAGGCACACAGGGCCCAGTTGAGAATGCGCCCCCGTCCCCAGCAACTCCTGGACAACCCTCTGGTGGAGCCCCTCAACAAGGCGGAGCACCAGACTTAGCATCAATTTTAGCAGGCTTAGGATAAGGAAACGAAATGGCTACAAGGAAGAAGCAAGTAGTTGATGATAACTACTCGAAACTAGACCAGTACGCTATTGAGTTACACGAGTTTTATAAGGCTCTGCGTAGAGCAGGATTCTCAGTTGAAATTTCACTAGGAGTCTTAGGAATGAAAGATATCCATCCTGAATGGATGACATCAGCACCATCATTAGATGATGTAAGAAAACACTTAGACGAAGACGAGGACTAAAATGGCAACAGATGTACCTGGAGGTCCAGGAAAGTTCGCTCGTCGTAATGACTTGGGTAATGTAAAGAAGATTCAGCGTGATGCTAAGATTCAAGAATCTGCTGGTGGTGCTTATGGGCAACGCGCAGAACTTCAAGGATTAGCATCTGGCGCTCCAATGGCACAGGCTCCTTCTCAACCAATGCCTGCTTCTATTCCTACAGTGGGAGCATTTGAACCTACACAGCGTCCTAACGAACCAATTACTGCTGGCGTCAATGCTGGTGAAGGTCCTGGTTCAGAAGTATTGATGACTCCTATTGACGCACCTGACCAACTATCAGTTCTTGCACGCGCTATGTACATGGCAAATCCAACCCCACAACTTCGTCGCATCTTAGAGGCATTTGAAGAAGAGGGGCGTTAATTGCCACAATCTTTAGATTACTGGAATCCTGGGAAGAATAAGAAACTTAAAACAACAAGTATCTTTAATAATCCTCAGGTGCAGATGGACCGTTTGATTCAGGCTGAAATGGGTGCACTCACCCCTGCCCAATATCAGACATTCAATGCATTCATGTCACGCTACCCTAATCAGAGCAAGGACTTTATCATGTCCGCTGTTCGCATGGGGTTATCACCTGACACACCAGGAATCGGCAAACTTGCATCTATCGACGGACTTGCACAACTTAAGCAAGACTTAACTAATCAAAAGAATATTAAGTCAAGCGTTGAAAAAGATAAGTCAATCCTAGGCGATATCCGTGATGGATTGTATGCAGCAACTAAAGGAACAACTCGTGTAGGCTTTGCTGCTACACGTTCTATTTATGATGCTCTTACTACTCTTGGTCGCGATGCTTATGCAATCTCAACTGGCCAGAAGGCTCCAGATTTTAATCAAGTAATGAAAGATGTCGGACAGGGTATCTTTGGTGAATCTACTCAACTAGGACAATTAGGTCGTGCATTCCTTGCAAACCCTACAAAGGTTGATACAGGTTCAGGTTTTTTTATCTCAGAGGATTCAAAGGTTTCCAAAGCACAGGCTAAGTCTATGGCTGCTTATGGACAAATCAATGGTAAGTCCTTCACGCTAGGTCGTGGATTAATGACTACTGTTGGCGCAGACCCTAACAGCACCACATATCGTGTAATGTCTGGAATCGTTGATGCAACAATCAACATTGGTACAGACCCTCTTACATTTCTTGGACCTGGTGCACTTACAAAGATTGGCCGTGGCGGAAAGCAACTCAAAGAGGCTAAGGGTGCAGCACAGCGCGAAAATCAACGTATTGCTGCTGAGTTCAAAGAGCGCACAGGTCTTACTAAAGATGAGAAGGCTCTTCTTAAAGAGCGTACTGCTGGCGCTAAAGAGGTTCTTCGTCAAGCAGAGGTTGCATACCTTAAGGCTGATGAGAAGTTGGCTCAAGCAGCCGATGCTCGTGGCTCTGTAGATTTTTCTAAGGCACAAAAGCGACTTAATGCTGGAATCAAGAACGAACAGAACTTGGTTAGCGCAGAAGGTAAGGCTGTAACAGAACAAGCAGTTGCTGAGTTCGTTTACAATGCTATGAATACAGGCAAGCAAGCAGATGTTATTGATGGTCTTAGCAGAATCTCTGCAGATTACTTTAACACAGGTGAGGGATTCACCGCTGCAGTATTCTTTGATGACCTTCCAGAGGCAGGCAAACTAACATTTGCTGCTCGTGGTAATGATGAGTTTGTAGCACAGTTCCTACCTGGAAAGAAAAAGCCAGTTATAGTAGATATGGCTGCTGATTTCTCACAGGTTACAGGTAAGGCTGCTGAAAAAGAACTTGCTAATCGTGTTGCTTTGCGTGATTTTGTTCTAGAAAAGTCTAATGACTTCTCACTACCTGGTTCTACACGCGATGCATTTACTAGAATTGCAGACGATATTGAAGAGTCAATGCGACTTATCGATAGCGTACTAGGCGGAACTCCTGAGTCACTTGGCTCTTTCGTAGGTAAGATTGCTGCTGCTAAATCTCCTCAGGCTACAGAAATTATTGTTGATGCTATTCAAGACATCTATAAAGCAGATATTTTTACAAACATCCGTAGCATTTACGGTGGAAATGGTGGAGTAGCAATCACTAATGGTGATTATATTGCTGCTCGTGGTGTAAAGGCTAGCGAAGTTCTAGCAGATTCTACTCAGAATGGTGCTAATGCAGCACTTGGCCTATCAAAGGCTATGGAAAAGTCTGATGCAACTATGCGTAAACTACAAAAGGCCGTAGATGACGCACGGAAAAACCTAGAAGATACCAAGGTACGCCTTGGAGATATCACTAAGTTGCGTACTTTTGTACAGCGCGACCCAGATTTAGTTAAGCAAATCGTTAATGACCCTGACAATGCTGGTCTAAAGAACATCATGGACCTTGAATTGCAGATTGGTGAGGCTAGATTTGCTGATGAATGGACTCGTGCTGAGGTTGGCCTAGTAGATACATTTGGTGGAGGAATCTCTGCTGATGGAACTAAGGCTATGAAGTACCTATTTGGTCGTAAGTTCCAAGCAATTGCTGAAATCGTTGCTGGTGAGACTAACGCTATGCGTGTACACCGTCTATTTGGTCGTAAACTAGATGTAGATTTGACTCGTGAACTAGCAGATGCTACAACATCTGACCAAGTTATCTCAATCTTCTTGCGTCACCTAGCATCTCCAGAGACTGACCCTACCATTGCACGTAGTATGCTCTTGCGTACTGAACTTGCACTAGGGAGCAAGTCTCCTGTCATCAAGGTTACAGATAAAATTAACCTAGATGCAGTTAAATGGGTTGAAAAGGCTGAGAAGGCGTTTAGTAATGTCTATGTACGCTCTACGATTCTACCTTTGGGTGACCTAGACCGTCTTGTTCCCGGGCTTAATGACTGGTTTACTACTGCTAAAGTACCTCAAGAGACAGTAGATAATATCCTCAATCAGGTTATCCGTGAGTCAGATTACACCACTCGTTCTAAGATTATCATGGATGGAATGAAGGTTGCACAGAAGAACCTTGTTGATTTGTACGGTAAAGGTGACCCTGAACTAGCAAAGGTACTAGACCAAGTACTTAAAGTTGCTGGCAAAGAGCAGGCTATTGTTAAGCAGTACAACGTAGCGAAGTTGGCTACAGGTACTACACCTACAATGATGCTACATGATGGTTCTTTACTACCTATGACTGGTGCTAACTATGCTCACCAGTTCCTAGATGATGTTATTCAGTTACGTGATACTAAGCCAATCGTACAGGCTATCAATAAGTACAACCGTAACTCTGAACTATTCGGTAAGGCACGTGCAGCCAAGGTTGCTGCAGATGAGATTGGTGACTACTGGCGTACTGCTCAGTTGGCATTCCGTGTGTCTTACACCATGCGTAACATTGGTGAAATGCAACTTCGTCAGTTTTTCTCAGGACATGACAGCATCTTTAAGAACCCATTGAGTTACATTGCAATGGCTATGGCTAACCCACAAGGTGGCTCTATGCAGAAGTTAGCATCTCAGTATGCTAAGTATCAGAACGATATCTTTGGTACATCTTTCAAAGACCCTAAGGCTGATGCTTTATTTACAGAGGCAGTCGATGAGTACCTACAGTTTACAAAGCGTAGTATCTCTGCAGGAGACCCACGTACAGCATTTGTTGGCAAAATCTACGAAGTAGTAGATAACATGCATCCTGATTACTACAGCGCTCTATCTGTAAGCCTAATGCGCTTTGCATCAGATGATTTGATGCCACTTGTAGCACGTGCTCGCACACCTGAACTACAAGAATCTACACTTAAGTATCTTACACAGGATAAAGCAGGTCTAGAAATCCTTCAAAAGATTCAAAAGGGTGCACGTCTAAGTAAGGATGAAGGACGTGGAGTTACATCTGACTTTGATGTTATCCTACTTAAGGATGTCTCTAAGCCGTTTAGCAAGGACAACATTAACGTTGACAACTTGCGTAACTACCTATTTGACGACCAATCAACTGCAAGTTACATGTATGCATTGAATGCCCTTACAGGTGCTGGTGCTAAGGCTGACTATATCCGTTCACTTCTAGCAGGTGAAAGAGTAGTATTTGGTTCAGGTGATAATGCAATTGCTATGTCAATTCCTTCATACAAGCGTATTGCAAATATCAATGATATGAAGACTTTGGATACACCTTTCAAGAACCAACTAGAGCGCTTCTTCCCTCGCGAAGAAATGACTAATGGTAGCGCACTTCTTGCATCATCTAAGCGTTTTGCCGATGCAGATGAGAAGCAACTTACTAAGGCAGTTGACTGGTTCTTCGACCTGAATACTAAAATTGAGAATGTTGTTAACTTTGGTCCAGAATACCGTATGGCTTACTGGGACCACGTAGGTCGTTATGCAACTATGCTTGATACAGATGACCTCAAGAAAGCACTTAAGGTTGCTCATCAGAGTCTTGATGGAATCAAGGTTGGCGGTAAGACTCTTAAGAAGCACCCAACTATTAAATTTATAGAGAAAGAACTTGCTCGCCGTGGTGATAACTATGTGCACGAAGCAGGTATCTCACTCCAGCAGTTAAACTCTATGTCTGCTAAGAATGCTTCTGCGTATACAAAAAGTTTATTCTATGACGCATCTCAGCAATTACAGTCTGCACAGGCTATGCGTTTAGCATTCCCATTCGTTCAGGCTCAGTTTAACACCATTAGAAAATGGGGAGAACTGTTCGTAAAGAACCCTGCAAACTTCTACAAGTTGGGTCGTGCATACAACTCACTTACTAAAGAAGGAACTAGCGCCATCTATGACATCACTGGTGTCGAGTATGACGAAGGACAGGGCTTTATCTACGAAGATGAATTTGGTGAGAAGCGTTTCCGCTATCCAATTGCTGGTAGTTTTATTGGCGGATTGGCTGGTCAACTAATTGGCGTTGAGAATGGCTCTATGTCTAAGTTGGAAATCACAGCACCTGTACAGTCTCTTAACCTTGCATTTGGTAACGTGAACCCTGGTGTTCCTGGATTCGGTCCTGCTGCACAGTTTGCTTTCCAAGCAACTGGCAAGTCAGCAGCATTTGGTCCTGTATGGGAAACTATCCGTAGCGTTGTAATGCCTTTTGGTGAGTCACAAGATGCAATCGGTGGACTTGCCCCAGCATGGTTGCGTAAGACTTTCTACTATGCAATCAATGACCAGAAGACAGTTGAGCGTGGTATCAAGGACTGGGCATCATACCTAGCATCTACTGGCAAGTATGGAGAGAATCCACTTGCTGATGATACTGCCCGTAATCAACTATTTGATGACGCATCAAAGATGTCTCGTGGTGTAGGACTACTACAAGCACTATTCCAGAACATTGCACCTGCTACACCTTCTAGCGAAATCTTTACAAAGATTCCTACAAACAAGGGTAAGTTGGACTTTGCTAGCATGACAATGCTCTATAGCATGTGGGACCAGATTAGCAAGAAGCATCCTGGGGATTACATGAAGGCTGTTACTGAGTTCTCAGATGAGTTCGGTGAGGATAACCTTCTTGCGATTATGGGTGGTTCTTCTCGCTCTGTTACTGGTACTGCTGATGCATGGACATTCTTAAATCAGAACCCAGAAGTAGCAGATACTTATGCTACAAAGAGCGGTGACATTATTCCGTTCTTCTTCCCTGGTGGAGAGGCTGCTACAGCCTACTACTCATGGCAGAAGGCTACAGGACGTCGTGAGGCTTTAAGCCGCGAAGAACTAGCAGGAGCAGCAGAAGAACTTGTCTACAAGATGGCTAAGTCTCAGATTTCTGACATGCAGGCTGCTGGTGGATATTCAGATGTTTGGTATGCACAAGAAATCAATGCTCTCAACCAGCGTTTTGGTGGTGCAGCACCTGCATCATTAGTAACAGTTGGTACTGACCAAGAGCGTATTGCTAATGTCGGTAAGGCTTTAGCAGATGACCGCTTCCAGGATTCACCTATCTATGATGAAACACTGCAATTCTACAGAGCATATGCGCAGGCTATTGATTTATTAAAGAGCGCAAGAGTAACTGCAGACCCAGACTTAGGTAGTTCACACTGGTATGCAACATCTTTACGTACAAACCTAGAGGCACTAGGCAATCAGTTAGTGCTACAGAATCCAGCATTTGCACCAATGTATTACCGTGTATTTGCAGGAACTATGAAAGTGAAGGACTAAAGTGGCTGATGTAAAATATCCAACAGCAGATTCTGCTAGAGCAGCAGCAAATACTGCCTATTACTCAATGGGCAATATGGCTAATGCTAACGCTGCATCAGTTGCTGCACGTGTTAGAGCAGAGGGTTCTTTATATACAAGAGCACTTGCTACAGCAGATGCAGTGGCATTCAGCAACTTGTTTGCTCAAGAGTTAGACCGCCTTCGTGCTCAACAACGTACAGATGGATATGGAAACAATGCCAACTACTTACAGGCTCTACTGCGTTCAGCAGGTGGTTCTAAAGGAACTACTCCACTAGGTTCTTTTGACCTATCAGACACCAAGGCTTTACGTGAAGCCATGGTTGCTTCTCGTCTTAATGGTGTTGAGTACTTCACATTCCTTGAGGATATGAGCAAGAACGGTATTGGCACTGGTGGCCCTAAGACTAAGTTCAGCAAGGATGCATCTACTGCTATCAACCTAATTGATAAGTCAGATGCTACAACAACCTTTAGCAAAGGATTCTATACAGCCTTCGGCATGATGCCATCAGAAACTCAAATTACAGCCTTCATGAATAAGTTCAACGCCAAGGCTAAGCAAGAGGCAGTTACAACCACCTATAGTGGTACTACAACTACCTCTAAGAGTGGGTCTACTGGCAAGAGTACAACTATCCGTAGCGGACTTGGTTTTACAGAGCAAGAGCAGGCAAACTACTTGGCTAAGTACCTAGGTTACTACACTGAGATTACTCCTGAGGTTTCAGGTGCATCTAAGGTTGTCCTAGACGAGATTCGTAATACTTACAAGAACAATGGGTTGCAGGAACCAGCATTTGAGTCAATGGCTAAGATAGTCAAGGATGTTATCTCAACTGGTGACTCTGAGATGGCTAAGCAGAAGATTGCAGAGGCTAAGCAGAAGATTCGCACCCTTGCAGCCAAGTTGAATCCTGGTGCTGCTGACCTTCTTGCATCAGGTGAAGACATGAGCACAATTTCTGAGCAGTACATTAAACTTGCTGAGTCAGTAACCAAGAAAAAGTACACAATTGATTCACCTCTTATCAAGCAAATGGTAAACATGAAAGATGATAAAGGTGCCATCCGCTCAGCGACAAACTGGGAAGCATACGAAATTATTAGAAAGAGCAGTGACTGGGATACTAGTTCTGATGCTTATTCAACATACAGCAATATCGGTGATGTTTTGACATCTAAGTTGGGATTATAATATGCCTTGGAGTTTACAAGACCTTGGAGACTTTGCTCTCGATTTAGCAAAAGATATTACTGGTATCAATAACTTCTCGAATGCTGCAGATGCCTTTAAGCGTGCATCAGAAACCGCTAATGCTGTAGATGGTGATGTAGGTGAAGCAATAAGTGCTCTTCCTTCTTATGTAAAGGATATTGGCGTTGGTGTAGGACAAACAGCAGTTGGTGCTGCTACTGCGCTCTTAAACTTAGACGTAAAAGCAAAAGCAGGACAAACATTAGCAAAAGTAGCAACAAAAGGACCAGTAGTAGGATTAGGTGAAAAACTTGGCGCTGCTATTAGTACCAAAGTAACCAAAGCAGAAGTATTATCTACTACTGCTGGCAAGAATGCTACAGCCACTGCTAAAAGCGCTGACGAAGCAAAAGCGGCTGCTCAAAAAGCCGCTGCTGAGGCAACCGCTGCAAAGAAGGCTGCTGCTGAGGCTCAGACTAAGGCTGATAATGCTAAGACCGCAGATGCTGCAAAGAAAGCAAATGAAGCAAAATTAAAAGCAGAACAAGAAGCCAAGGATGCACTTGCTGCTAAGAAGGCAGCAGATGAAGAAGCAAAAGCCGCTGCTGCTGCTGCCAAAAAAGCAGCAGAACAAAAAGCCGCTGCAGATAAAGCACTTGCTGCTGAAAAGGCTGCAGCAGAACAAGCAGCAGCAACTGCTAAGGCTAAACAAGATTTAGAAGCCCAAGCACAAGCACGTAGAGACGCTACTGCTGCTGCACAGAAGGCTCGTCAAGATGAACTTGATGCAAAGGCTAAAGCCCGTGAAGAAGCCGCTGCTAAGCGTGCTGAAGAAACCGCTGCTGCTAGAGCAAAGGCAGCAGATGAAGCCGCTGCTGCTAAGGCTAAGCGCGAAGAAGATGCTCTTAATGCTAAAGAAGAATTAACTGCTAAACAACAAGCGCGCAAAGACGAACTTGAACAAATAAGACTCAAGCGTGAAGAAGATTTAAGACTTAAGCGTGAAGCCGATGCAAAAGCAAAAGTCGATGCTGCCGAGGCGAAAGCAAAAGCAGATGCCGAAGCGAAGGCAAAAGCCGAAGCAGAAGCAAAGGCGAAAGCCGAAGAAGAAGCCGCTGCAAACGGTGGTAAAGGTGATGGTACTACTGTAACTCCAAAAATTCTAGACCCTGACGGTGCTGATGGTGGTGACGGTGCAGGAGACGGTGCTGGCGATGGCGCTGGTGATGGTGCAGGCGATGGTACTGGTGACGGTACTGGAGATGGCGGAGATGGCACTGGCGACGGCGGAGACGGCGGAGACGGCGGAGACGGCGGAGACGGTGGCGACGGCACTGGAGACGGTGGCGGCGGTGGTGGCGGTGACAAAGGCGGTCCTGCTATAGATGGCGGTGGTGACACTGTAGACGGCGGTGACGGTGGAGGCGGCGGAGGAGGCGGCGGCGGAGGAGGCGGCGGTGGGGGAGACAACACTGTTGCAACAGATACTTTTGACAAGACTTGGTTAATCCTTCGTGCAAAGTTAATTGCTGCAGGACTTCCAACAAAGACTGTTGATGACAGTGTTACATACTTTAGAACAATCATCAAAGATGGAACATTCTCAGGTGATACAGAGATTAACGATGTAGTTGACCAATATTTATATCTTCCAACTTATAAGAGTAAGGCTGGAACAGATGTTGAGTCACCTTACTATCGTGACTTTGGTTCATACAATAACCAACTTAAGGTACCAAAGCAGCCAAAGGAATTAGTTCCACTGGTTCTTGGATATCAGAAGTTAGTTGATAAGTATCAGGTTAACTCTAAATTTGCTGAAAGAGACTCTATTCAGAAGTATCTACAAAATGATGTTTCTGTTGCTGAACTAGATGAACGCATGAATGCTTCACGACTTCGTGGAATCAATGCTGACCCTAATTATCTTAAGACTCTTAAGGACTTAGGATATATTACAGATGGCTCAGACTTAACAAGTTTCTTCTTAGACCCTTCAATTGGTACTATCGAACTTGAATCTCGCCGTAAGACTGCAGCATTTGCTACAGAAGCAGTACGTCGCAGTAATGCAGGTATCACTCTTGATGCAGCATCTGCTCAGGCTACCGCTGCTCGTTTAACAGCACTTGGTTACTCTGAGGCACAAGTCAGCAACCTTGCTGGTGAAGGATATGAGAATATTGCTCAGCAGTTGAATCCAGTTACAGCCCTATCAGGTATGTATGAGAAGACTGGTGAGAGCGCAAGCGCACTTGCTCCAGTTATTCAGAAGGAACTTGAGTCAGAGCAGTTCTTAGGAATGGCTTCACAGCGTCGTAAGAAACTTGCTGAACAGAATATCAAGGCCTTCCAAGGTCAGTCAGGTATGAGCCGTTACGGCCTAACTAGCGGCAGCGCTAGCAGCATCATATAAAAATCCTTTGCGGACCCATCGGCCCCGTGAAGTGTACAAGACCGATAGTACAAGCCAGGAACAGATACCCCGTCTGTGATTGAGGTGTGCGACAACTACTAACAAAGGGAGAAAATCGCTATGAGCGATAACCGCGACAACATATGGGATGACGAAGAAGATAACGATTTTGAATCGTTTGACGCTGATACCGACCTAGTAAAGAAACTTCGTAAGGCCCTCAAGGCTGAACAGAAGCGAAACAAGGAGTTAGAGTCAACTTTGGGTGACCTAACTAAGTCCCAGAAAGAGCGGATTTTGAAGGATGCACTTGCATCCCGAGGTGTCAATCCTAAGATTGCACAATTCGTACCATCAGATATCGAAGCATCTGAAGATGCTATCGGGGCCTGGCTAGACAGTAATGGCGATGTCTTTGGATATAAGCCATCAGAAAAGTCAAAGGTTGCCCAACAGGATATCGCAGCGATGCAACGTATGGATAGTGCACTTACAGGGGCTGAGACACCAGCCTCATCAGATGACTTGCTCAATCGTATTACGAATGCAGGTTCAGAGGATGAGATTTTATCCATTCTAAGCGGTAACTAAAACCGCACACTAACCAGAAGGGAGATATCTCCAAATGGCAGATGTCTTTTCAACAACAACCTCTGGGTTAGGTTCCAATCTTGTAACTATGGCGTATGACAAGTTGATTGAACTCAACTTGCGTAACACACCACAGTTCCGCGCAATCGCGGACAAGAAGGTCGGAAACCCAACTCACGACGGTTCTTCAATCCGTTTCCAGTTCCACAACGATATTGCTGACACCACAATTGCTGGTGCAACACTCGCTGAAACTGTAGACCCAGATGCAGTAGCACTACCAGCGACAACAACTCTTGATGTTACACAGCAAGAACTAGGTCGCGTAGTACTTCCAACACGCAAGTTGTCACTTATGACTCTTGCTGATGTAGACCCATGGATTGCTAACGCAGTCGCATTCAACATGGCAATGACAATGGATGCTGGTGTTGCTGCTGTTCTTGATGCAGGTACAAACGTCATCCGCGAATCTGCTGGTGCACTTTCAACAACTGCAGCAAAGTCAACAATCACAACAACAGACACATTCAAGGGTCGCGACGTACGTTACGCTGTAACAAAGTTGCGCGCTGCTAATGTTGCTACTCGTGGCGGAATGTATGTTTCATACATCCACCCAGAAGTTTCACATGACCTCCGTACAGAGACAGGTAACAACATCTGGCGTACACCACACGAGTACCAGAATGCTGGTCCACTACTTGCTGGTGAACTAGGCGCATGGGAAGGTGTTCGTTTCATTGAAGCACCAAGTATGACAAATACAATCTCAGGTGCAGCACTAACAGCACTTGCTACTGCTCCTGCAGTAAGCGGTGCTTCAGGTGCATTCACAATCGTAGTAGCAAATGGCGCATTCGGTGGCCTTGCTGAGGTAGGAGATGCAATCTCAGGTACTAACGTAGGTACATCTGCTTTGATTACAGCAATTGAAGTTGGCGCTACAAACACAACACTTACAGTGTCTGTCGCTAACTCAGGAACTGTTGGAACAAACACACTTACAGTTACTCCAAAGGCACGCGTTTACAACACTTACGTACTAGGACAGCAAGCACTTGCTGAGGCAGTATGGAAGGAACCAAGCATTGAGTTTGGTAACGTTGTAGACAAGTTGAACCGTTTCCGCCCAGTCGGCTGGCACGGTATCATCAACTGGGCTATCTATCGCCAGGCTGCTCTATACCGCATTGAAACTGCTTCGTCAGTTCGTATCTAATCTAAGTAATTAGATGGGTGGGGCAGGGGGAAACTCCTGCTCTATCCATAAAACGGCTTAGGAGGCTAAATGGCATATAGATTCACAACACCTACAGTGAGCGAAGGCCCTGCAGGTGAAGGTCGCTTATTCAGTCGTTACAGGCTCGTAAGAGGCATCACAGTTCTCAAGATAGATGGTGAATACTTTGAACTTCGCTATCCATCCTCAGAAGAGGTTGAGGCTGCTGAGAAGGCTTACATCGGAGGATATTCCTACGAAGTAGATGCTGCAGAAAAGGCTGCTCTTGAAGCAGCAGGATACACAGTGGAGACGGTATGAGACACAGACAAGACCATCCAGAGGATGTTGAAGGTTGCTTTGGATGCAAGGTAATTGGACTTCAAATGAGTCCAGGAGATGCATCATCTCAAAAGATGGTAAGTAATAAGAAGTGGGACGGTGAGTTAGAAGCCTATCGTGCAGCACGTGCCGATGGGATTCAACCTGCTGGAACAAGCATGAAGAAGATTCAAGAAGCACGTCGTGCCTCTGATGTTATGGGTAAGGCATTTGATGCTAATACCATGGGTAATAGCAAGATAATACAAAACAACACAGTATCTAAACTCAAAGAAGTGGGAGCAATATAATGTCAGTTAAGGGCGAAAAGTACAAGTCAATGGCAGCAAAGAAGAAGCACGAAAAGATGGAAAGTCCTGCTATGAAAATGAAAGAATACGGCACTAAAAAGAAAGCCGCTAAGAAGACAGCAAAGAAGGCTGCAAAGCGTGGATTATTTGGTGGTATGTAATGGCTAAGAAAGTATCATACCTAGATAACTTGGCTAAGGAAGTAGGACAGACAGCAAGTGCATGGAAGAAAGCATTCAATCAGAGTGCTGACATTACTCCAGGTGCTAATGCTCGTGCTCGTGCCGCTAATAAAAATTACGATGCACAAAAGGGACAAGTCTTTGGTGCGTTGCTACAGGGTCGTCGTTATGATGACAAGACTGGCAAGCAGATTAAGGCAAAGAATAAATGAAAAAGAAAGCACATCGCGGATTTAAGGCAGTTCAGAAAGAGATTTCTAAGAAGCAAGGTGTGAGCATGGAGCGTGCTGGAGCAATTCTTGCTGCTGGTGCTCGTAAGGCATCACCTGCTGCAATCAAGGCTAACCCACGTTTGAAGAAAGTTTCAGGCGTAATGAAGAAGGCCAAGAAGAAATAATGAGCAAGACTTCCAAGCATTATCTTAAGAATGGCAAAGAATACAAAGGCCCTGTTCATAAGATGAATGGTCAAGTGCATACTGGTGCAACTCATACAGCAGCAAGCAAAGTTTTAACTCATACAAAACCTAAAGCAAAGAAGAAATAATGGCATACACCAAACCAGAATTACGAGAAAGAATTAAGGACCGCATTATGGCTGGTTCTAAAGGTGGTAATCCTGGTCAATGGTCTGCTCGTAAGGCACAGTTACTAGCACAGGCTTACGAAAAGGCTGGTGGCGGTTACTCGGGTTCTAAAACATCTAAACAAAAGTCTTTGTCCAAATGGACTAAGGAAAAATGGGGAACTAAATCTGGTAAACCTAGCACTCAAGGTGCTAAGGCTACTGGAGAAAGATACCTTCCTGAGAAAGCACGTAAGTCTTTGACAGCAGCAGAGTATGCAGCAACATCAAAAGCAAAACGTGAAGGAACAAATCAAGGCAAACAGTTCGTAAGACAACCTAAAAAGATAGCAAAAAAGACAGCAAGGTATCGATAATGAAAGACTCACGATTAACACGGGCAGGAGTAGCAGGCTATAACAAGCCTAAGCGCACTCCGAGTCACCCTACTAAGTCACACGTAGTTGTGGCTAAGGTAGGTAGCCAGGTCAAGACCATCCGCTTTGGACAACAAGGCGTTTCTGGCTCACCTAAAAAAGCAGGAGAATCTGCAGCATATGCAGCACGTCGTAAGTCATTCAAAGCAAGACATGCAAGCAATATATCCAAAGGAAAAATGAGTGCCGCATATTGGGCAGATAAGGTGAAATGGTAATGGCAAAATCAGCAGATGAGGCTCGTGCACAAGCAATGAAGCCAAAGCGTGGACTTCCAAAAGGTGGAGGCAAGGGACTTAAGGGTTCTAACCTATACACACCTGTAAGCCAGGCAACAATTGATTCAATCAAGAAGGCAGGAATGACTGCTTCTCTTAAGAAGGCAGCAACATCAAAAGATGCATCTTTCGTTCAGGGTGTACGCCGTATGTATGGTGCTGAGCGTTTAGCAGCAGCAAAAAAGGCAGCAGTAATCAAGTCACCATCTGCAGATGCAGCACGTGGCTCAATGAAGCCTGCAAAGCCAGTGGCTAAGTCAGCAGACGCTGCTCGTGCAGCCGCAACTAAGACTAAGGCATCATCAAAGCCAATGGCTAAGAAGTCAGGAACAACAGACCCATTTGCAAAGTTTGTATTTGGTGTTGGTCGTGCCGCTAAAGAACCTTTTACTTCAAAGACTAAGAAGACTAAGTAATTTAACCTAAAGGACAAAAATGACAACCACCTATGCCAATTTGGTAGATGAGGTTCTCCTCAATCTATCAGGCTATACATTGAGGCAAGACCGTACTACACACCTCACACAAGATGTGACCTCTACTGGTCTTATCTTAAATCTTGGTAATACTACCAATATTGGTAAAGGTGTTGTCGAAATTGACGATGAACTACTTTGGTTAGATTCTTATGACAGAGTTTCATCAACTGCAATTGTAGCACCTTATGGCCGTGGATACCATGGCACAACTAATGCTGCCCATACAACAAATACCAAGGTTACAGTTGCTCCAACATTTCCTAAGGCTACAGTTAAGAAGGCTATCAACGATACTATTGATGCAGTCTTTCCTAACTTGTTTGGTGTAGGAGTTTATACATTTAACTATAACTCAGTTAAGACAGCATACTCAATCCCAGCAGATGTACAGACAGTTCTGTATGTTTCTTGGAAAACCACAGGACCTACAGAAGAGTGGTTACCAATCAAAGGATGGCGTCATGACCCTCTTGCAAACACTACTGCATTTGCAAATGGCAACAGTATTTCAATCTATGACCGCATTGAAGCAGGTCGTACTGTACAGGTTTATTACACTAAGAAACCGTCGACGCTAAATGCTGCAGCACCTACAGACACATTTGAGTCTGTTACAGGATTACCTTCATCTTGTAAGGATGTAATCCTTTACGGCGCATCATATCGCCTGGCATCATTTATTGACCCAGGTCGCCTTAACTATTCATCTGCAGAAGCAGACCAAGCCGATAGCAAGATTCAGTATGGCTCTGGTGCTTCTACAACTAGATTCCTTCTTGCTCTCTACCAGCAACGCCTAAATGAAGAGACCAAGAAACTCCGTGACGTTTACCCAACCCGCATCCACTATACGAGGTACTAATAAATGACAGTTCGCCGCTATTCGTCCATCTCACAAGAGACCTACTTACAGACCGCTCTTAACGCTACTGCTACGACTATGACTGTCAATTCAGCAGGAGTACTCGGTAGCATTACCCCTGCTGCTGGTGAACGGTTCACACTTGTCATTGACCCAGACACAGCACTTGAAGAAATTGTCTATGCTGTATCTCCTACTTCTCCTTCTAGTACAACAATCACAATTATTCGTGGTGTAGATGGAACTGGTACAGAAGGTGTTTCTGGTACTGCTCACTCAGCAGGTGCCAAGGTTCGTCACATGGCAATTGGTGTGGATTTCCGTGAGGCTAATAATCACATTGAAGCAACCACGGGACATGGTGCAACAGGTGCTGTAGTTGGTACAACCAACACTCAGACCCTTACAAACAAGACTCTTACTGCTCCAGTAATTACAACTCCTACAATCACAAGCCTTACTCTTGGTGATGGAAACCTTGTATTTGAAGGTGCTACTGCCGATGCTTTTGAGACAACACTTACAGTTGTAGACCCTACTGCTGACCGTACAGTCACAATCCCAGATGCTACAACAACTCTTGTAGGAACTGATACAACACAAACTCTTACCAATAAGACATTAACTAGCCCAACTATTACAGGTACTGGTGCTATTGCTGGAACTTTTACTGGTAACCTTACAGGTAATGTAACTGGTTCTTCTGGTTCTACTACTGGCAATGCCGCTACAGCCACAGCCCTTGCTACTGCTCGTACATTTCAGTTAACTGGCGATGTAGAGGCAAGCGGAGTTACTTTTGATGGTACTGGCAACGTAAGCCTAACCACAGTAATTGGTACTGGCGCAATTGTTAATGCTGACATCAATGCTAGTGCAGCCATTGACAAGACTAAGATTTCAGGAACAGCAGTAACAGTTGCAGATACTGGAACAGTAACTAGCGCAATGATTGCTGACGGTACTATCGTCAATGGAGACATTAACTCCGCTGCAGCAATTGCCTACAGCAAGTTGGCTTTGACTGGTGCTATCACATCATCAGATATTGCTAACGATACTATTGTTAACGCAGATATCAACTCTGCTGCTGGTATTGCTTACAGCAAGTTATCTCTTGGTGGTGCAATTACCTCTGCCGACTTGGTAGACGGAACTATTGTCAACTCAGACATTAACGCTGCTGCTGCTATTGCACTAAGCAAGTTGGCTACAGACCCACTAGCCCGTGCTAACCACACAGGTACTCAGACAGCATCTACTATCTCAAACTTTGATACACAGGTTCGCACCTCTAAGGTAACTGACCTTGCTGCACCTACTGGCTCATTCTCAATGAATAGCCAAAAGATTACAAATCTTCTTGACCCATCAAGTGCACAAGATGCTTCAACTAAAGCATATGTTGATGCTCAGGTTAATGCTCTTGTAGATGGTGCTCCTGGAACTCTTAATACTCTCAATGAAATTGCAACCGCAATCTCTGCTGGTGGCTCATTTGAATCTACTGTAGTACTTAAGTCAGGCTCAACAATGACAGGTGCTCTTACTCTGTCAGGTGCTCCGACTGTAGACCTACATGCTGCTACTAAGGCTTACGTAGATACCGTTGCAGGTTCTGCAACCGCTGCTGCAGCAAGTGCTGCTGCCGCTGCTACAACTTATGACAACTTTGATGACCGTTACCTAGGCGCTAAGTCATCTGCTCCATCTGTAGACAATGATGGCAATGCACTTCTTACTGGTGCTCTTTACTGGAACTCAGTATCTGCAACAATGTTTGCTTGGACTGGTTCTGCTTGGGGCTCAATCTCCTCAACTGCAGCAATCTATCGCTACCGATTTACAGCAACTGCTGGTCAGACATCAATTTCTGGTGTAGATGATAATGGTTTAACACTTAGTTATCTAGTAGGAAAAGAACAAGTATACCTCAATGGCGTACTTCTCGTTCGTACATCTGACTACACAGCAAGCAACGGAACAAGCATTACTTCTCTTGCAGCCCTTGCTGCATCTGACATTGTGGAGATTATTACCTTCACAGCATTTGACTTAGCAACATCTATTGCTAACTCAACCTTTACTGCTAAGGGAGATTTACTTGTAGCAACAGCAGCAAGTACCCCAGGTAAGGTTGCAGTTGGAACTGATACTTATATCCTTACTGCTGATTCAACAACAGCAACTGGAATCAAGTGGGCAGCACCTGCTGCTGGATACTCAGCCCCAACACTAGGTTCAACATCTATTGCATCGGGTGCAACAGTAACAACAATTTCAGGTTTAACAGACATCGTACTCAACGGTCCAGGAAGTGTGACAGATGAACTGACACTACTTCTAATGGGCGCACTCTAAGAAAGGGAGTAACTAATGGCAACAACAACCAAAGTGCTGGCTCGTACAGCAGCAGCAACATCAAGTGCAACACTATATACAGTGCCCTCTGCAACAACTACAGTAGTAAGTAATATTGTAGTAACAAATACTGCAGGAACTGCAGGAACATTTACGCTTGGTCTAAATGGTGTATCACTATTTACAACCACAGCAATTGCTGCAAATACAACAGCAATGTTTGACCTTAAGCAGGTACTTGCAACGACTCAGACTATTACTGGTCTTGCATCAGCAACAACAATCAATTTTCACATTAGCGGAGTGGAGGTAGCGTAATGGGTGTATCAGTATTTCCTGCACCTAGTGCAGCAGCGTTAACTCAAAAGTTTGCAGAGTTTACAAGTACTGGAACATTTACTACTCCAGCAGGTGTAACAACAGTTGAATGTTTACTTGTTGCAGGTGGTGGTGCAGGTGGTGCAAACGGGTACTTTCCAGGCGGTGGCGGTGGCGGTCAAGTTGTTAAACAATTTTTAACAGTTACGCCTAGCACTTCTTATACAATTACCATTGGTGGTGGTGGTGCTGGAACTAATGGCAATTCAACAGTTGGTGCAACTGGAAGTAACTCATCATTTGGTTCACTTTTAGTTTGTGGTGGTGGAGGAGGAGGAGCAGCATCCAACGGTAACACCGCTAACACTGCTGGCGGTGCTGGTGCTTCTGGAACTAACGCTCGTGGTGGCGGTTACCCAGGAGGTAACGCACATTCACAAAGTTTCCAGTCCCCAGGCGGGGTTGCAAATGGCGGTTCAGGCGGTGGTGCTGGCAGTAACGGCATGAGCACAGGAGGTGGAGGCGCTAATGGACCAGGGCAAAGTAGTTATTATGCTTCTAGTAGCACAGGCATAATGCGATGGCCTGCTATGGCAGGCGGACCAGGATTGTACGGATTTGGTGCAGGTGGTAACGGCAATGTGTCAGATAGCCAAAATGCGCCACAGGCTAATTCAGGCGGTGGTGGTAACGCAACAGCAAGTTCAAGCCTTAATGGCAGTGCTGGTGGTTCAGGCTATTGTCAAATTTCATACTGGTCTTAAGGAGAAAATATAATGGCACATTTTGCAGAAATAGATTCAAACAATGTAGTACTTCGAGTACTAGTAGTGGACAATTCACAAGAACATCGCGGACAAGAGTTTCTTGCTGACGAGTGTGGATTAGGTGGTACTTGGGTCCAGACATCTTACAACGCTAACTTTGGTGGTAAATATGCTGGCATTGGTGACACTTGGGATGGAACTAACTTTGTTTCACCACCAACACCAGAAGGAACAGAACCAGAGGTAACTGAATGACTAAAGCCCGTGACCTAGCCAATGCCTCAACAGCATTATCGGCTGTATCAGCAACTGAACTGGCATTTGTAGATGGTGTTACCTCTGCTATCCAGACTCAGATTGATGCTAAGTTAGCAACTGCTACGGCAGCAACTACCTATGTACCTAACTCCTTGGCTGATGCCAAAGGAGATTTACTTACCGCTACTGCAGACAATACCCCTGCTCGTTTAGCCGTTGGCTCTAACGGCGAGACACTCATAGCAGATAATTCAACTTCAACAGGCTTGCGCTATCAAGGTTCACAGGCAGCCGCTAAAAATTACCTCATAAATGGCGCGATGGATTTTTGGCAACGAGGCACAAGCAGCACAAGTCTTGGTTATGTAACGGCTGACCGCTGGTACATAAACAATGCTGGAGGCACAACAACAAGCGCACAAGAAACAACAACTGTTCCAAGCGTTGCGCGTTATGCCTTAAAACTGACGCAATCGGTTTCATCTGCTCAAGTGGTTGCTCAGCAACCTTTGGAAAGTCAGTTAGCAATTCCGCTGGCTGGTCAGACTATTATTGTATCGGCTTATGTTGCTGCAAGTGCATCAACTAACTTCACGATTGACTTAGGACAATCCACTTCAACAGATGTTGCCGCCTCTGGTTCTTGGACTTTTACAAGCGGCAGTTCGCAAAATGTGGCTTCCTTAACTTATGTAAGAGTGTCGCAAACCTTTACAGTAAGCGGAACCTCAAAGAGTTTAATGCCGCGTATCTCAATGACTTCATTAGGTTCAGGTAATTCTTTCTACATTTCAGGCGTACAAATGGAAATCAGCGCAGTACCGACAACCTTTACACGCGCTGGCGGAACAATTCAAGGAGAATTAGCCGCTTGTCAGCGTTATTACTATCGTATGACTGCGCCACAGGCTTATTCTTTATACGGCACAGGATTTACTACAAGTACCAGCGCAGCAACAGTAAGTATTGCACTACCAGTTACTATGCGAGTGCAACCTGCATCAGTTGAGTTTTCAGGAATTACAGTCCAATCATCAAGTAGCGCGATTGGTGGTGCTGCATCAGGTGCGACACTAAGTGGAGCAAATAATCAACAAGTAGGTCTTGATATGACTGGTATGAGCGGACTTACTGCAAATCAGGCGTGTCGTATTTTGTCAAATAACACTACATCAGCCTACATCGGCTTTAGTTCGGAGTTGTAAAATGGAAAAAATTACAAACATCACAGATCAATTTGGAATTGAACACATTGTCATAGATCATGGCAACGATACTTATACATCGATGCCTAAGTCAGAATACGACCGTAGACAAGCGGAACAATCCACACCAATTCTGCCTGTTTAAGATTCCCTTTTAGTAGGGAAAACCACCTGAGTATGTGGATAAACTGCTCAACTAATTTTTCTAACTAAGGAGCACAATGCCAACGCCAGATATTACGGAAAATATCCCCTTAAATATTGGTAACCCTGGAGTCTCTGGCTTTTGGACTAATAGCGCTGAGGATTATGACGTTGCTATCGGTGGAGAACCTTTCTTCCTAGCACCTACAGACCAAAATCCTTACCAACGTGAGACTGCTCCTTATCGCAAAGACCAGTTTGACAATGGCAAGGAGCCAGGTGAGCAATCACTAACTGGCTGGTGGATTCGTTCACAGTCATCTTTTCACGTAGGTGATGGCATTAAGTTCTATGACCCATCTACAGGCGAGTCAAGCCCATACCGTTTTGCTGACTCACAAGGTGTAAACGTGTGGACTAAAGGACAGGTAACACTTCTTAAGGATGTAGATAACGCACATCAAACTACTGGTCCTATTACTGGAACAGACCATCAGCATCCTAATCAGCATGTCCGTTCTATTCAATGGAATGGAACTAACGGAGTACTTTTGCATGATGAGTTTGACGTGGATAAAATTCCAGCAACAGGTTCAGTAATTCACTTTATTGACTATACTGCTGGTACAGACCGTAAGGTATTTGCCATCTGCGATGATGGCGTATTTGCCTATTGGATTACTAATAAGACAGTAGGTGGCAACCAACGCCTTACTATGTTTAAGAAGCCTTTAACTGGAGATTCAACTACTGGTTCATCTAATCCATCTGCTACAGGCGATGTCACTCAGATGTTCCAAAGCGGTAGCATTGAAATTCAATATGCTACTATGGAATTTGTAAAAGACCGTATTGTACTATGTGTTAATAACGCAGTCTATGAAGTATCTCCTAACGCAACAACATTACCTACCGCTGTATATACAAACCCTAACGTTAATTATCACTACACATCTGTAGCCGCATCTGGCCCTGCTATCTACACAGCGGGTCATTCAGGTATCTATTCGACTATCCAAAAGTACACACTTAACAATACTGGAAATATGCCTACACTTTCACAGGCCTCTGTTGCTGCAGAATTACCCTCTGGTGAAATTGTTGAGAAGTTATACTACTACCTAGGATATATGCTTATTGGAACATCTAAGGGTGTACGAGTTTCTACTATCAATGACCAAGATGGCTCTCTTGCCTATGGTCCACTCATCTTTGAATCAGTTCAACCAGTTTACGATTTTGCCTGTCGTGACCGTTTTGCATGGTGTACAACAGGTGTTGGACCATTAGACGCTGGTCTTACTCGCATCGATTTAGGTCAGACTATTCTTGATGAACCACTTCGCTTTGCTTATGCAAATGATTTGCAGGTTACTCAGGCAACTGAGCATTATACAACAGGTGTTGCATTCTTAGGAGCAACTAACCGTTTAACATTCTGTACTACATATGAAACAACTGACGGAGCAATCTATCGCGAATCAGACACAGTACTACGTTCTAGTGGATATTTAACTACTGGTGCTATCCGTTATGGAACACTTGAGCCTAAAAACTTTAAGTTTATTCGTGGACGTGGTGACTTTACTAATGGTGCTATGGACATCCAAACTGTTGGTTCTGATGAGACTCTTTACACAGCAATTACCTACAGTGCTAGTGCAGGTACTCCAGAGGCAGCAACCACATACCCAGAGGGTTCACAAGAGTACATCTCATACAAGTTTACGCTCTCACGCAGCGCAAGCAATACCAGTCTAGGCCCTATCTTTAAGGGTTATCAAGCAAAGGCTCTACCTGCTACCAAGAGACAGAGATTGATTCAATTTCCTGTCTGGTGCTTTGACGTAGAAACTGACCGTTACGGTGTACAAACTGGATATGAGAATCGTGCGTGGGAGCGTATTCAAACGCTTGAAGCAATTGAGTCAGCAGGTGACATTGTGAACGTACAAGACTTCACTACTGGTGAACGTGTTCAGGCAATTATTGAAAGAGTAAACTTCTCACGCAGGACGCCACCATCAGGTAAGTTTGATGGATTTGGTGGTCTTCTCTCTATCACAGTTAGGACCGTCTTATAATGACAGCAGCAAACTGGGCTGGCTTAATCGTATCCATCGTTGCAATTGTATCAGCGTTTGCTGGCTCAGTGAGATGGTTAGTCAAACATTACCTTTATGAACTCAGACCTAATGGAGGTGGAAGTGTCAAAGACCAAGTCAATCGCCTTGAGGCTAGGGTTGATGATATCTATCGTATTATCTGCGAGCGCGCTGAGTAGTTGCGGATATCAAGGCTGGGTTAGATACCCTTGCCAAGAGTATGAAAACTGGCAAAAGCCAGAGTGCAACCCCCCTCAATGTATCCCTACTGGTACCTGTACCAAAGACACTTTGCCTGGAGTATTAGATGAGCCCAAGAAATAAATTTAGCCCAGAAGACCTACATGCAAGATTGATAGTGACCATTGGCATCATACTAGCCATTGTGTTTGCTGGTTCCGTTTTTGGATTGCTGTACGCTTTACTGTTTATTACACAGCCTTTAGGAGAACAGGCACCCAACGATGCTGCATTTATTGACCTTGTTAGTACCCTTTGCGTGTTTCTTACTGGTTCTCTTGCTGGCGTACTTGCAGGAAACGGATTAAAGTCAAAACCAAAGGAAAAGAAAGATGGAGAATAATGAAGAAAGTTGTCAAGAAAGCCACTCCTGCCGCTATTGCTGTACTTCGGCAGGCCACAGCACTAGCACCATCTCGTATGAAAGCCAGCGATGGACTCCTGCCTTCCCAAGCGCATATCAAACAGAGTCCCAACTCTGACCACAATACAGGTCTAGCCGTTGACTTAACTCATGACCCTAAGCATGGCATTGACTGTGTGGAAATCTTTGAAAAGGTAAAGGAAGACAAGCGAGTTGAGTACTTGATTTTTCAAGGAAAGATTTGGTCAAAGGCTCGCGCTAAAGAGGGCAACCGTAAGTACACAGGTTCCAACCCTCACAACAAGCACCTTCATATTTCTATCAAAGAAGACCAGTCAAACGACACTAGCCCATGGTTCTGGTGGCTCAATCAACCTGGCATAGTAGCACAAGTTGCTGCTAAGGTAGTACCTGTGCCTGTTAAGAAGGCATACAAGACAGAAGTTTGCACCTGCTGTAAATTACACGGTGTAAAATAATCCTAGGAGGATACAATGGAACAATTTAAGCAAGTAGCAGCCTCATGGTTCCGCGCTGCAGCATCTGCTGCGGTAGCACTTTACCTTGCTGGCGAGACAGACCTTAAGACTCTTGCATACGCAGCCCTTGCTGGTGCTGCTGGACCAGTCCTAAAGTGGCTAGACCCATCTGCAACTGAGTTTGGACGAGGCTCTAAGTAGGCCATTTAGGCCCCTAGCAGCCCCATAGAGACGAGATTACCCCTCTCCTTAGTAGAAATACTAGGGACGAGGGGTTTTTTCTCGTTTTAGTAGGCTTTACGATACCCCAAATAGGTCGGAAAGATGGCGAGTTGCGCCACTTTCACCGCTCCCAGGTCATAATGTATGGGTCGAGGGTACTTATCGCCTCAACTCAAGGTCAATTTACTTCTATTTACTTTTGATAAGAGTGTACTGGACGCACTAAATCCACCTTGCGTACACCCCGTACAGTTCACCCTCCAGTTGAGTAGAACCCTGAGCCATTAAACTTGACTGGCACCGCTGTGTAGACACGTCTCATAGGTTCTCCACAGGAGCACTCCCATGGTTGGTCTCTGTCTTCGACATCGACCTGCTTATCCATAGTGATACCACAGGTCTCACACTTGTATTCGTAAGTGGGCATTAGTACTCCAAACCTATGTACCAGAAGCCTAAGTCAATAGTGATAGCATATTTGTCGACATTAAAGCCTATTGCAAAGCCTGAGACTCTTCCATAAATTAACCAGAAACGCTTAAACTTCTTATGTGCCATTTGACCCTCCTAGATTAGAAACTTAGTGTATCATAAAAGGGCGGGCAACCGTGGGGCGGAAACTTCAAATGAAGGATGACGGCAACGTCTGAATCCAACTCCCTAAACCACCATTAATTTTTATGGGGGGTAGGGGGGCGTTTCTTAAAATCAGGAATCAGGCAGATTTTTAAGAAACCCGTGTGGTATCGTATTCGTATGACGAAATTTATAGACGAAAACGAATATTACTTCATCATGGATATCACACACTTCTGCTGTGATTCTGTACAGTTTAGGTATCTATGCCGTATCTGCAATCAAACAATGGATTGTTACTTCTGTGGATTCGACCAACATACTCCTCACAACTGTGTTACAATACAACCATGAACGAATTACCTAAGCATATTTCCTATTCCAGTTTTACCACTTGGCAAGAGTGTGGCTGGAAGTATTATCTACAAAAGGTCGAAGGCGTTAAAGAAGCCCACGCAGTCTGGTTTACTGGTGGCTCTGCCGTCCATAAGGCTACTGAAAACTATGACCATGCTGGCGTAGTAACGCTAGACTCTGCCTATCTTGATTTGATATGGAATGATGCTTGGTTCCAACAGGTTCAAGATGATGAAGCAATCAATGGTGACATGAACACTTGGCAGTACGCTAAGAAGGAAGACATGTCATGGTGGTACGGAGAAGGTCGCTGGATGCTAGAGAACTGGGCTAAGTTCCGTAGCAACGGCTGGAACATCTACGAAGACTTTATCGAAAAAGAATATGAGATTGAAATTGATGATGCCACAGTCAAGATGGCAATTGACCGTGTGATGGTGGACTTCGAGGGGAATCGGGTGCTCCTCGATATCAAAACTGGTGCGTCATCCCAGAGGCATCCTTTGCAACTTGCGGTCTATGCGTGGGCCCTCAACAAGCAAGGGATTTCTGTCGATAAGGCAGGCTTCTGGGATGCACGTACTGGTCACATTTCGTTATGGAATCTGTCTAACCTGTACCCTGAACGCATAGAAGATTTACTAAATACTTTTGATAAGGCTCGCAAAGAGACTGTCTTCCTGCCTAACTTATCCAACTGTGGTCGATGTGGTATAACATCTTCCTGCAAGTATGTTAATGGACACGTTAGTTAGTGATATAATCCCAATTCTTCGCACAATAGATGATGCGGTGGATGCATGGGATAATATAGGGTTCAAACTCGAACATGAATGAGGGGATAAACAAATGACTGGTAACTTCCAAGTCAGTAGCAAACTCTACGATGGACGTATCTTCGTCGTAGCATCAGAGACCTATGCAGGATTCTGCGAGGCTCTAGAGCAAGCCGTAGGCGTTGAGGAGTCACAAGATGTCCTTAAGCAAATGGCACAGTCACTTGTAGGTGCACCACAGAATGCATCACAAGCGGTTGAGAATGTTCGTTCTGCGTATCCAAATGCACAGGTCGACCATACTGCTCATCCAACACAAACTGCAAGCAACACTATGGGTCCAGAGGCTAAGCGTTGTAGCCATGGAATCATGACAAAGCGACAGGGTTCAGGGGCTAAGGGACCTTGGAAGGGCTACATGTGCCCATCTCCAAAGGGTACTCCCGACCAGTGCCAACCTGTATTCATCCGTCGCAACGATGCAGAATGGGAATCTTTCTAAGAGATGAGAACACTTGCCCGCGCAGTAGGTAGCAAGGATATAGGTGGCGAACCGCTACCGACTGTCTTTCGTACCTTCGAATTAAACAAAGTCGTATTTCGGCGTGCTGAAATCTCGATGATTGCTGGTACACCTGGTGCTGGCAAGTCTTCTGTCGCATTAGCCCTAGCGTTGCGAGCAAAGGTTCCAACACTGTATGTCAGTGCTGATACCAATGCACACACTATGGCTATGCGATTACTCTCTATGATTACTGGCAAGCCTCAATCTGATGTAGAAGTTTTACTTGAGACTGAGGTTGCTACTTCTCGCAAAGTTATTAACGAACATGCTCAGCACATCTTTTGGTCTTTTGATTCTAGTCCTACGCTAGATGATTTAGACCAAGAGGTGGCTGCGTTCGAAGAACTATGGGGATGCTCACCTACTCTTATCGTTATTGATAACCTTATGGATATCTCTAATGATGGCGGAGAAGAGTTTGCAAACATGCGCTCTACTCTGAAAGAACTCAAGTACCTCGCAAGAGATACAAACGCTGCTGTTGTAGTACTTCATCATACGAAGGAGTCCTACACAGGTACACCGTGTCAACCACGCTCTGCTTTGCAGGGTATGGTTGCACAGTTACCTGCCCTTATCTGTACAGTTGGCTCTGATGCTCCTGGCTTTATTGCTGTGGCACCAGTGAAGAACCGTTATGGTAAGGCAGACCCATCGGGCAACACTGCTCTATGGTTGAACTTTAACCCTGAATACATGGATGTTTCTGACATCGCTGAGAGGTTAAAATGAGTTTCATTGACCCTATCGTTCCCAATCCTGATTGGGGTAATCCGTTTCCAAACGTAAACCCTGATGAGTGGGAAGATGACGATGATGACTAAACATATAAATGAACTGAAACCAGATTACACAAGGGCGATGGATATCCGTGGTGAGCCAACCATGGTATGCATCTGTGGAAGTTTCGTCTGGAATCTCAAGGTAGCATTCGCAGAGGATGGTACTATTGGGATGTATTTTCGAGATATGGAGTGTGCTGACTGTGGAACACAGGCAACCGCCCCAATTGAGGAGTAAAAATGAAACTAACAACATACGCTTGGATTATGGCTGCTGTAGTCTTTGTGGGAACTTTGCCTCACACTGTGGGTGCGATGTTTTTGGAGAGACAAATAGCAATCAGAGAGAACTGCGCTAAACCAATCTTTGGTGTGGTCTCTATATCTGAGATGAAGAAAATGGCAAAGTGGGTTGCTAAGGGTAAAGTCTTAGAAACTTACAAGAGTAACTATGAGTGGAAGGCACTGTTTACTCTATGGAACAAGGAGTCTCGCTGGGATTACACCGCAGACAATCCTCGTTCATCTGCTTATGGAATACCTCAAATACTCAATATGCCTGAGGACACTCCAATGATTGAGCAGATTGACTTAGGCCTCAAATACATAAAGCATCGCTACGGCAGTCCATCAAGAGCCTTAGCGTTTCATAACAAGAACGGCTGGTACTAAATGAGTGGTCGCGCCTCCAAGGCTAAAGGTGCAGGGGCAGAGCGAGATGTAGTAAAATACCTCAAGCAATGGTTTCCCTATGTAGACAGACGTCTTGCAGGTGCGACCCTCGATAAAGGTGACATCTCAGGTATTCCTGGTGTTACTATTGAAATCAAAAACCATGCCAAGATGGACTTGGCTGGTTGGACAGAAGAGTTGATAGTCGAGATGGCTAACGACAAGGCTTGGACAGGTGTGGTTGTGCATAAGAGGAAAGGGAAGGGGAACCCTGGAGACTGGTACGCAACCATGCCTGTACAGGTGTGGGTCGAACTCTTAAAGAAGGCATTAGATAAATGAAATACGATAAACCCAGTATCTCAGCGATACTAGAGCACTATGGTGCTACTGTTCCTACCCGACGTGGATGGTTCTCAATGAAGTGCCCATTCCACAGTGATAGTCACGCATCTGCTTCTGCTACAACTGACGACAATGCATTTTGTTGCTTTGCTTGTCAGATGAAGGGAGATGGATACGCTATCATTATGCAAAAAGAAGGAGTTGAATTTCGTGAAGCAATCACTATCGCAGAAGGAATCCTTAACGCGCGCGGCGAGGTACTACCACAGCGCTCTGCACGAGGCGGAGGATTATCTCGCAGAACGCGGAATAACAATGGAGGCAGCAACACGCGCACGCTTGGGCGTCGTGCTAGAACCGCTGACGGGGCATGAGACCTATATCAATCGGCTCGCGATTCCGTATCTTACGCGCTCAGGGGTGGTGGACATTAGATTCCGTTCAATGGACTTGTCAGAGCCGAAATACATGGGAATGGCTGGTGCGACAACGCATCTCTACAATGTTGGTGCGTTCTTTAGAGCGACCACATTTATTTCTATCTGTGAAGGTGAGATTGATACGCTCACACTCGATACTGTGTGCGGTATACCTGCGGTGGGGGTCCCTGGAGTCAACAACTGGAAAAAACACTACACCAGATTGCTACAAGACTTTAACCAAGTGTTCCTCTTTGCTGACGGGGATAACGCTGGTACTGATTTTGGCAAGTCTCTTTCTCGTGAATTGGGTAATCTTGTGGTAGTCCAGATGCCAGAAGGTGAAGATGTAAACAGCATGTATCGCAAGAATGGTGTAGAATATTTCCAACAAAAGATTGCGAGTATACAAGATGTTATGGCCGAATGATAAAGGTTTTTTTAGATGTGAGAACGAAGGTTGTGACTTCGATACGAATGATATCTTTGACTTTCTAGACCACTCAGGTGTTGAGTTTACTTGGGGAGTAAAGATTACTCCTAAGTATTCATTTGACCTGTTTGAGTTCCTGCAGTACCTATCTGATACAGTCAACCACGGTGACATTGAGGATGCTTACCTGTTGATTCAGGAGACAGCATTGGCATTTGTGAATGCCTCTAGTAACGAATTAGAAAAGCACATAGAAGAATCTATAGTTGCAGATGAAGCAAGCGCAGGAATTAAACACATAGAAAGGTTACTACGTGACAATTAGCAAAGATGAACTAAAAGAACTTATTTGGAAAGAACAACCAGTAGACCAGTTTGACTTAGATGTCTACGAGATTGTTGATGAACTATATATGTTACTGCTGAGTAAGCATAACGATTATGGTCCACTCAACATCGCTCAGTCTCCTGGTGGTCCTCTCAATGGTCTACGTGTTCGTATGTGGGACAAGATTGCTCGCATCAATCACTTGATTGACAATGGTTCAGATGCACAGCATGAACCTCTTGAGGATTCCTACAAAGACCTAGCAAACTATGCTATCATTGCACTAATGGTACTACGAGGAAAGTGGCCAACAGAATGAAAATATTCGGACCTTACAAGGGCTCAAAGCAGAATGGTGGACGTCCAATCTACGTCTTTAAGAGAAAGAAGAAAGATGGCGAAGTGGTTACGACTTCTAGCAATAAGGCTAGAGTTGATTACGAAAAAGCCACAGGAAAAACCTTACCAAAGGAAACAGAAGTCGACCACAAGAACAACAAAGGTCGAGCAGGAGATGACAGGTTATCAAACCTCAGAACCATTTCCAAAAGTAAGAATGTGGGATTAGAGAACAAACGTCGCGCCAAAAAAACTGTTGCTAAAAAGGCAGCACCAAAGAAAGCAGCCAAAAAGAAATGAAAAATATCGTTTGCATTTCCGACTTGCAGGTACCGTATCATGATGTCGAAGCCACGAAGGCAGTGGCAAAGTTTATCCAGTGGTATCAACCTGAGACAGTCGTCTCTTGTGGAGACGAAATGGATATGCAAACAATCAGTAAATGGAGTAGAGGAACTGAATTAGAGTTTGAACGTTCTATTGCTCGCGACCGTGACTTAACACGCAAAGTCTTGTATGACTTAACTGTTGAGCACATGGTGCGCAGTAACCACACTGATAGATTATTTAACACAGTTGCTATGCGCGCTCCAGGACTTCTTGGATTGCCAGAGTTGCAACTAGAAAACTTTTTAGGCTTAGACGAACTTGACATTAAATACCATGCAGACCCTTATGAGTTAGCCCCTGGCTGGCTTCTTATGCATGGTGATGAAGGAAATGTGCAACCCACTGCTGGTGCGACTGCCTTGGGCCTTGCAAAGCGCTCAGGAATGAGCGTAGTGTGTGGTCACACGCACCGCATGGGGTTGACACATCAGACTCAGACTTACCGTGGTGGTAAGCCTAAGACTGTATGGGGTATGGAACTTGGTAATCTGATGGATTACCGTAATGCAAAATACATCAAGGCAGGTCTATTCACTTGGCAGCAAGGGTTTGGTATCTTGCATGTTGATGGCAAGAATGTAACACCACAACTTGTACCAATCATCAACAATTCTTTCACTGTGGATGGGAAAACATTTAAGTGGTAGAAACAGAACACTATGAAGGCATGGTGGGTGCAATTGCATATGAGTTCTCTCGTAAGTTTCACATGTGTGATGCAGATGATATTAGACAAGAGTTATGGATTTGGTTTTTAGAACATCCCAATAAAGTTAAGACTTGGGAAGAACTAAAAGGTAAGCAGTCAGTTAAGTTGATTGCTAGGTCACTACGTAATGCTGCTAAAGATTACTGTCAGCGTGAGAAGGCTCGTGCTGTTGGTTACAAGGTAGAAGATAACTATTACTATGACCGTGAAGTTGTTGAGTTGTTACTGCCAGCAGTGCTTCGTAAAGATTTAGTTGCACCTGCTATGACTGAACTAGGTTTCACTAAGGCTAAGAAGGTTGCATCAGAAGGTGGAAATTGGTTTGCCATGATGGCAGATATTGACAGGTCACTGTCTCGTTTGACTCAAGAACAATTGAGTATCATCTATCTTCGTTTTGGAGATGGGTGCGATAACGCTAGCCTGGCAACAGAATTAGCCATCACCGAAGATGCAGCACGTATGCGTGTGAACAGAGCAATAAACAACTTATTAAATTTCCTTGGTGGTACACGTCCACGTAAGGAACGAGACTATACAGAAGAGGAAGCCAATGAGCGAGCCAACAATGGACGAAGTGAAGAAGACGTTCGAAATATTGCAGAAGAAGTTAGCGGACAAGACTTGGACTGATTCTCAAGACGCTGATTTTATTGCTGCGTTAAATCGGATTGAGAACACCTTTCAGCAGATGGGTGCTCAGATTTATATCTTCGTAAGTTATTTTGAGCAATATGTTGCTGCAATTCAGTCATCACCTATCTTTTCATCTGGCGACATTCCATCTGACGACAGTCAATCTAGTAATCCAACACAAACTTCTGAGGAACCTGCCAACCGCGCCGAGAAGCGCGCTGCTAAGAAGTCAGGGCTAATCCTACCAGATAATAAGTTGGTGACACCATAATGACTGAAACAATTAGCACTAAAGGTTACCCAGTAGAGTTGATTGAAAAGGTTGCTGAGCAAATTATGCGTGGTGGCTATACCAACGAGAGAGCAATAGACATTCTTGAGATAGTTGCGAATTGGAGTAAAAAATGATTTGCAATAAGTGTAAAGCAGCAGGTACCGCTAACTCAGTTGGTGATGTGGCAATAGCAATTATGTTTCATGCAGAATGTGAATACAGGGATTGTTGCTGTCAGCATAAGATAGGAAAGTATGTAAAGAAATGAGCCGACAAGAGTATCTATTCTTGGTGTTGATACTTGCATTTAGTATCGGCTTAGCCTTCTGTTTATAGGCATAAAAAAAGCCCCCCACCCAATTAAGGATGAGGGGCTTCGAGTCTACCGCCTTCCAAAAGCAGACTCAGCGTACGATAATCGTACAGTTAGTAATCGCGTACTATGTTAGCCACAGTGATTACAGATTGACCTTCTAGTCTAAAGATAATGTAGTCAATGATACCTTGCTCGGTCATTGGCTCACTACCTGCTGTTTGGTCTATAACAGTAAGTGCAAAGGTGAAACTATTCATCTCCCCACATCCTGTCAGGTTCACCACAGACACATTCATAAATGAAGCATCCACAGTCTTCGCACTCATCATCTTTATCGAGTGCTATGTCGTCATCTAATGGTGGTTCATACCCCATGAGAGTATTCCCTTCCTACTTCGTATGACTCACAGATAGCCATGACTGCATTGTCTAGGTCTCTGCGTATTTGTACTTTATCGGCATCTGATAGGTGAGCAATTAACTCATCTGTCAGTTCTGCCTTCCACAGTGTTGTCATGTTACTTCCTTTCGGGTGTACGATAATCGTACAGTCATAGTGCTACCAATAGTAGCAGTCCAACTGCACTAACTGAAATGAAAGCAGTCCAAAAGATAAGACTAACGGACTCCTTTACGCTCATAGTAAAGTAATCGTAATCATCTTTATCCATTGTTATTCCTCTCGTGTGGCACACCAAATACAGCAGTCTCATAGGTATCTGTCCAATTAGTTGGGTTCATACCTAGACCCTTCTGCATAGCGTGTCTTTCTAATCTGTCCATGCCCCCCCAAATCCCAGTGAGATTGAAGTATTGCAAAGCATAACTTCTGCACTCAGACTTGGCAGGACAGGTTGAACAGATGTCGCGAGCAAGTGTAGCCTCAGGAGTGTGACTCCATTTACGACCACGACCTGCTAACTCTTGCGGATGCCACCAATCAGGGTCATAACCCTTATCTGCGCATAACGCTTCATTGGTGAACATTGGTAAGTAATTATCAATCATGCATAGCCTCTACCGTACGATTATCGTACAGTTTATCCCATGCACAGGATTGACAGTAGTTACGCTCTGCGTAGTCGTGTGTAGCGACCATAATGTCGCTATCACACTTCCAGCACCGCGTATTTTTGTAGTTGGTCATGCGTGACCTTCCATTGGTAGTTGTTGGGCAAGTTCTGCATAATGCGTGGCTCGCATCATGAGTCTTGCGTGTTCGGTTGTATCTCCCTGCTTGAGTGCTTCCTCAGCATCATGCAGGAATAATTCGGCGCGCACGCCATAGTAGTAGGGAGTAGGTGGCACAGGCTTGTGCTTAGGTTGATTACTCACCAACCCCACCCACCTGTTACATCAGAGTTCCACCAGTTACCGCCAGCGTTGGTGTTAGAACCCTTGCCTTGATAGCACAGGCAGTCTGTCATGTAGACAGCGCAGTCCCAGCAACATCCGCAAGTTGGGCAATAGTCAGGAGTTCCTGCTTCTGGTTCTTCTAGCAACACCATGTCACACACTTGGCACTCTGCATAGAAGTCCTCATCATTCTTAGAGAATAAAGAAGTGAGTGGCTTGTTTGAACGCCATGATGTCGTGTAACTAGATAGATAACACGAGTCATTAGACCACCACACACCCGAAGCATCTACCTTGCCCTTGTTCTCGTGGATAAGGTAGCACTGATGCTTGGCAATAGGGTCTACTGTAAGGATGCAGACCTTAGAGCCAGAGGTGAAGTCTTCGATTAGATTGAATACTTGGTCGTTATCTAGTGCAGATACACCACCGATAGCAGGTAGTAAGTCCTCTGCAAAGATACGAGTGTCGCTACGCAAGTCTCCATGCGGTTCGACAATAGGCAGGATGCCATTGTGCGCTAGGTAAGTCTGTTCATCATGACCTACCTTGAATGGGTGACAGTTATCTACTGTCGTCGAGCCATGAGTGGCTAGGCGTGCGTGCCACATAGCGTAACCTTCTGGATACTTAGCACGCATCTCTAAGAAGCGATTGATAGATGTATCTGCGTTCATTGTGCGCTCACTGTGAATACGGTTCTCACTAGGTACTACGATTGCGAAACCAAATCCGTGTGGATTATTGAGCGCGCTTGCTTCTAACTTATCTCGTGACGGAATTACATTGGGAGGAATTACACATAACATACACATTGGCTTACTCGTTTCTGTACGATTATCGTACGGTTAGTTTTCATTAGGGTTGTTGTCAGAAGCGAAAGACTCGCTCATGATTAGTGCTAGGTTAGGATAGGTCTCCATGTTATTGGAGACATACGCGGTGAAGCGTAGCCATGACAGTGCTTGGTTTTTGGCAGTAACCTTGAGGTCACGCGTGTATTCAACGGATGCAGTAACGAACTCAAGGGCAGATAGTACCCTCTCTTTACGCAGTGAACCCTTGAACACGCGAACCTCAAGCGTGGCATCATTCTCGGTGTTGATAGCCGAGTATCTGCCACTAGATTGACTACCATGCTTGAGTTTGGATACCAGTTTGCCCTTATCTTCAAAGGTTGCATAGTGGTTACCAGCACGCCCAGCGATACGCTCAACCTGTCGCTGATTATCATAAATCAGTTTCATAAAGCGTAACTCATGAGCCTGTCGCTTGAGTATGAGTTGGTCTCGGTTAGCACTGTTCCATGGAATTGCACCCTCACCAAAAGCGGTACGGGATACATGGACATGAAGCCCACAAGAGTCAGTATTCCATGAACGGAAACCGTTGCGCTTCAATTTAGGGATGAAATCCCAGTTGAAGTTGGTCTGATACTGCTCCAACGTATGCGGATGCGTGACTATCTCAAAACCGTCAGAAAGTGAGCCGTCATCTTTCATGTAGGCGTGAGAACCTAACTCATCTTGGGCTATCTCAGCGCCAGCGTAGCGTGACTCGTTACGAGCCTCGACCTCTAACTCGAAACCGAGATGGTATTGACCTGCGCCAAAGAAGTATGGGCTAGGTCGGTACGCGTAACTGTGGATGACACTTTCATCTTGTTCACACTCATGACCACTGCCGTCCCAGTATTCGCTACCACAGTCATCACATGTATAGACATTGTTGTCGTAACAGTATGAACAGTAACTACCACCACTCCATGAGACCATGTTGTCGTAGTAGTTGATGTCCTCGCATGAGTCACATGAGCGCCAGTTATCTCTGCCCCCACCTTCGTCATAGATTTTGTTAGCACACTTGGTACACCTGTCATCTCCTTCTACTCGCTCAAACTCCATGAAACTTGATTGAAGTATTGGCAAGTCGTTGCGATAGTTTCTGTATCGTGTAATTGCATAGAGTGTATCGCAATCGTTGCAACCGTTGGTTGAGCATGCTCGGTGTACGATTATCGTACTCTCACCGTCTGCTAGGTATGCAGTAATGAGTTGCCAGCGTTGTTGAAAGGATAACTCAATAGATGAGTCTAGGTGTTCAGGTCTACCACAGGCTTCACAGCGTGGTGTTTCATACATAACAGAGACAGGTGTAGGTACGCTGTCCTCGTTAGAATAGAAACTCTGGCAATCGGTACACATGGGAAGTGTATCTGCGCCAGATTGCGACATTGAGGATACGAACAGATGTTCGGGCTTAGCACAGCGCCGACAAACATCTATCCCGACATAGCCGTAAGCCATGATTAGTCACGACCCATACGATTATCGTACGCCTGTTGAGAGATGAGCCAAGCCTTGCGGTACTCGGCAACGGCACGCTGTAAGCGTGCATTGTGGATAGCGGTAGTTACTACGAGTGTTACTGATACGACCAGCGCAATCATGACTGCGAGCAGGTCACCTGTTGTTAGATACATTTTTTACCTTTCGGGTTGAGCCATACGATTATCGTACGACAAGTGAACAAGATGTCCACTGTCTTAATAATAAACGCTACGGCACCCTAAGTCAAGCATCCAACGGCTAGGAATGGCAACGCAACGGCTAGGGGTAAGTAGTAGCCCGACACAAACTAAAAGATAAAAGACAAAAGCAAAAAGGTGCTTCGCACTCTTTTTTTCAGGAACTCCCTTCGGTC